>OKTE01000780.1_pt1 | contig 11103 bp, 9 predicted proteins | sample 1606151 | NCBI WGS metagenome assembly OKTE01 (sample SAMEA3879527, study PRJEB24766) | human gut metagenome | biome: human-associated habitat; feature: feces | place: USA | collected 1985/1987 | reverse complement strand
GCCTGCAACCTGAAGTACAAGGATAATTACCGCAAGAGCCTTTCCTATTACGCTGAATGTGATCGTCAGCGAGTAGATGAGCAGTGAGAATACAATAGAAGATACAACGGCGGCGATGATGAACAACAGCGGGTCTTCACACTGTATTTTCAGGAATAAAAGGTCGCCGAGTGCGATTATTATCGCCTGAATTATTGATACCATAAGGTAAATCATATATCTGCCGAAATAAGCCTGTATCGGTCTTACATTACTGCCGAGCTTTTCGATGTCACGGCGGCTGATCTCTGCTTTCAGTACGGCGACAAGTACGATCGAGCCTACCCAGATAGCGAGTATCGTGTAGAACGGCGTCATGGCTGAGCCGTAATTTTCTACAGGATAAACCTTGACGGTGTTAATTTCAACGGGTGAGCTCATAAATTCGCCGAGAGATGACGGGTCACTTGAAATCTCTTCGATAAAAGCTATAAGCGCCTGATCGTTGCTTATATCATCGACCTTTTTCTGCATATCGGTGAGCTTATCCTTTGCGTTGCCGATTATTTTATCGAGGTCGGTAAGGCAGGATTTAAGGCTTGCAAGCGAGTTCTGAGCATCGGTAAGAGCCGTTTCGATATTCGGAACAGATGTTCCTGCGTCAGAAAGCAGTGCGGAAATTCCGTCAAGCGTCTTGAACACTTCATTTACGGCGGTATCCATAGCAGTTTTGACAGAAGTGTTCCAAGTGGTTTTTATGCCGTCAAAATCTTTCTTTGAATCGGTTATCAGCTTGTTTACATCACTTTCAAAATTATCGGGGGCGTGACCTGTTGCGTTGACAGTGTCTGCACCGTTATTTAATATGTCGATGATTGCGTTCTGCTTTTCGATATTCCTGTCGATTGCATCGGTCATAATGCTGACATCAATTCCGAGTTTTTCACCGACTGTTACAACATGGGTGCGGATATTATTCAGTGCATCAATTGTTTTTCTGTTTATCTCCGCTGTTGCTCTTATCTTTTCGGTGGCTTTGTCGGCATCGGCGGCGATTTCACCCGTGATGCCCGAAATACTGCTTTCCGTATTGCTGTAAAGCGTGTCGATTGAATTAAGGACGGTATCTGTAGCGGCGGTTATCTGTGTTGATACCGCCTGTACTGCCGTAATGCTATCCTTTGCCGATGTGGTAAGCGTTCCTGACTGAGCAAGAAGCTGTTCAAGATCCGGGATAGACTTTTTGGTGTTTGCAATCATTGTATCTGCACTGTCAAGTGTTGTGCTTATCAGCGAAATTGAGCTTTGGAAAGCGGAAAGATTGTCGATAACGTCGCCTATGGCTGATTTTATATTGTCTGTTATCTCGGTGAATTTCTTGTTGCCCTGCTCGGAGGTGTAGTTCAATATTCCTGCAAGCTCGGTGGTAATCGTGTCAATAAAGCTCTCGTTTACCTGATTTTTTATCGCCTCTGCACCTTTGTCGGTGATTTTCGGAGCGATAGCGTTTTTCTTTTCGTTGAGCGTGTAGGTTATCTGCGGACGTGTCAGCTTGCCCGAAAGTATGCTTGTGAAGCTCTCACTGAAATTTTCGGGGATAACAACGCAGGCATAATATTCGCCTGTTACTACTCCGTTTTCCGCCTGCTCCTTATCTACGAACGTCCAGCACATCTGCGTGTTCTTTTTAAGATTATCCACTATCTGATTGCCGATGTTGATTTCCTTTGAAGCAAGCTTAGTGCCATTATCGCAGTTTGCGACCGCAATCTTGATATTGCCTGTGTTTGAGTACGGATCCCAGTTTGCCGCAATGTTGAACCACGCATACAGCGCCGGCAGTATACAAATACCTATCATTACCGCAAAAGCCATAAGATTTGTGCGTATCTTTTTTATATCGCTTAAAAATATCCTGAATATTGTCTTCATTTGTTTTCCTGCTCCCTCGTTTTCATTCCGGAAAGACGGCTGATGTCCTTTTTAGCCGATTCTATTGTGGTTTCTATGTTAGCCTTTGCGTTTTCAAGCTCAGTTTTTGCGTTGCTTATCGTCTTGTCGATATCGTTCTTCATCTTTTCAAGGTCGTCTTCCTTGTCGGTGTTTTTAATGCCGAGTATCTTTTCGTACTTGTAGCAACGGTAATCTATCCGTGTCATTACCGCAATACCCGAAATAATGAAGATTATCCACAGCGTCAAGAAGAATGTTTTGCTGTCAAGGCTGAACATCAGGGCGAGAAATACAACTGCACTGATGATAATGAGCAGTATCCCGACCTTGATACATTTTTCACGTTTTGCGTATTCTGCCTTGTATTCGTGCATAAGGCGCAGATATGCGTTATGCTCCTTGTCCTGCGTTGTGGCAGGATCTTTTATAAGCCCGTCTATAAGATCAAGCTCGTCCGGCTCTTCCTCATGTCCCTCTTCAAAAAGGTCTATATCGGAAAACTTCGTTTTCTTTATCTGCTCTTTTTCCTTTTTATCTTTATTCTTCAAACCGACACCCCACTTTTTAAGTGTATTTTTTCTTGCCACAATATGATTATACTATTAAAAAAGCGGTTTGTCTATTGACATTCTGACAAAAGCAGTAAACTTAAATATGCGGAAATTGGGAGAAATAAGAGATTTAAGAGCGGAAAAGAAAATTCTGAAATGAGAATTTATTTTGAGAAATTCGGAAAAAGTGCTGAAATGAGAATTTTTATTGACTTTCTGAGCATTTTGTGCTAATATGAGCATATAATATAATAGTACAGAACGATAAGAGGGTGATTTTTTGGTTGAAAGAAAAGAATATCTTGAAAAGCTGAAGCTCTGGAAGGACGAACAGGTCATAAAGGTAGTGACGGGAATACGCAGATGCGGAAAATCAACATTGCTTATGCAGTATCAGGACTATCTTAAACAAAGCGGAGTTGACGCTGACAGAATAATTGCGATAAACTTTGAAGAACTGGAATACGAAGAACTGTGCGACTATAAAAAGCTGTATGAATATATAAAGGCTCGGCTAAGCAGTGATAAAACGACTTACATTTTTCTTGACGAGATACAGAAAGTGCCGTATTTTGAAAAGGTGATAGACAGTCTTTATGTAAAACAAGGAACTGATATTTATATCACCGGCTCAAACGCATATATGCTGTCGGGCGATCTTGCTACACTTCTCAGCGGTCGTTATGTGGAAATATCAATGCTTCCGCTGTCGTTTGCAGAGTATTTGCAGGTAAACAGCAAGGACAAGGACAGTGCATTTGCTGATTATATGAGATACGGCGGTATGCCTTTCATTGCTACGGCAGAAAAGACGGAAGAAAAGATAACCACCTATCTTGAGGGTATCTACAATACGGTTATCGTTAAGGATATTGAGGACAGGCAGAAGCGTAAGGAATGGGATAACAGCGATACAGGCAGGATAACGGATATATCGCTTCTTAAAACTATCGCAAAGTACCTTTCAAGCGTTATCGGAAGTCTTGTGACAGTAAGGAGCATTGCAAATTATCTTGTTTCATCGGGACGGAAAATTTCTCCGAATACGGTGAGCGATTATGTTAATGCACTGACCGAATCATTCATATTCTACCCAGCGGAACGCTTTGACATTGTGGGAAAGCAACTTCTTAAAACCAACACGAAGTATTATATGGTTGACCTCGGCATACGAAATCTTATACTGCCTAAGAAAAGCTATGACCTTGGCTTTTCGGTTGAGAATGTAGTGTATTTTGAACTGCTCAGACGTGGGTACAAGGTGAGCGTGGGCAAGTACGGAAATACCGAGATAGATTTTGTGGCAGAGAGAAACGGAGAACTTGAGTATATTCAGGTAACTGCCGATATGACCGCTAAGGAAACTTTCGACAGGGAACTTGCACCGCTTACAACTATAAAGGATAACTACCGCAAGAGAGTTCTGACACTTGATAAATTCACTGTCGGAAATTATGACGGCATTGAGGTGAAGAATGTTGTAGAGTGGCTGACGGATAAATGATAATTGAATAGGGAGAATAAAGCCGCCCGTTTGCATAGTCAGACGGGCGGCGTTTTATATTCAGTTGTTTTCGATTTCGGTGATAAGCTGTATCATACCGCTGATAAGCCTTTTGTGTTCATCTGTCATTGGGGTTATCTTTGAGGCGATGTCATTGTCATAAAGCTCTGCGGAAGCAGTGCCGAGCAGGAAATAGTCGGGTGTCGCATTCAGCACAGAGCAAAGGCTCATTATAAGTTCAAGGCTCGGTGCGCTCCTGCCGGTTTCAATATTCGAGAGATATTTATAGTTCACGTCTATCAGTTCGCAGACCTCGTACTGCTTCAAGCCGAGTTCTTTTCTGCGCTTTGCTATGCGTTTTCCGAGAGCGGTATAGTCAATTTTCATAGTATCACCTCAAGACAATAATAACAGTTTTTGAGGAAAATAAAAACCGCCTGTTAAATAGAAATTCTTATTGACAGATAGAAAATTCTGTGTTATACTAAGAAAAATGATGAATTTCTACAAAATATGTGGAAATTTGAGTTATAATGAGGTGATTTTGTTGGAGTTTATGGGCACATTACAGGCAGCAAAAAAATGGGGAATACCAAGAGATACTATAGCTAAATATTGTCGTGAGGGGAAAATCAAATCTGCTGAACACGATAAAGCGGGTAGTCCGTGGAGAATAAGCATAGACGAGCCAAGACCGAATTATAGGGGAAGAAAGCAAAAGGAGTGATAAGCATGGAAAATATTCAAGAAAGTCAAAACGCAACCGTAATAACGGAAAACACTAAATTGATGATGAGAATTGCCGGAGTGCTGTTTGCGTTGTTGGCAGTGGTACAACTCATAAATGGATTCGAATGGCGCAATTCCGGTTATTATATTTATTATCATAACTACATATTTTTGTATAGATATATCGATATAGCTTTATTAGTAGTTGAAATAATCTTCTCCATAGCGTGCATAATTCAGAAGAAAATCTTTTTTTCGATATGCTCGTTAATTATATCTGGAATATATTTAGCAAGAGCTATATATTATACAATAAATCAGACCGAAGTTTACGTTGACGAAACTCTTGTTTATTCTTTTGAAGATAGCACTCTACCTATCTTGGCTAACCTGTGCCTTGCAATTTATTTTGTAATTATTTTCCTGCTTATCCTTGCGCAGAAAAAGAACAAAAGAAAACTAATCGCTGTCGGAAGGTGTATTTTTGTAATCCCGCTCATAGCTTATATAGCGCTTCATTATAAATATTTTATTTATATTTACTATATTTTTTACACTTGGTTGAAATACGGCACGCCCTATCTTAACTTTGACTTAATTTGCGATTATCTCCAGCAAATTCTTTTGATAGCCGGAATTTTTATATTATCCCTGTCAATGATAATAACCCCGAAAAAACTCAACATACCTGCAAGCAGTACGGCTTACGGTAAGAGCTACAAATCCCTTGTACCTCACGTTCTGCTTTTGCTTTTCACCTGCGGTATTTATTATCTCGTGTGGATATATCGCACCACCGACAGCCTTAACGCCTGCAAGAACAAGGAATACCGTACTCCTATAAACAAGCTGTTACTGTGTATGTTTGTTCCGTTCTATTCGATATACTGGACATATAAAAGCGCACACCGTATAGATATGCTCGGATATGAAAAAGGCATACAGGGTGAAACTGCAACGCTGAGTCTTATATTGTCGCTGTTCGTTCCTATATTACCGCCTATACTTATGCAGAGCAAGCTGAATAGCGTAATAATGGCTGACAGTGTTTCTCCTGCTGTGGCAACAGCAATGCAATATGCAGCTAAACCTGTTGATAACGGTTATAATGGCCTTGAAAAGCTGAAAGAGCTTTACGATAAAGGTGTAATCACCGAAGAAGAATTTACAGAGAAGAAAAAGCAGGTTCTGGGTATCTGACGGATAGTATTAAAACCGTATGGCGACCAAACGCTCATACGGTTTTTGCTGTATTTATTTGCATAAGAACGCAAAAACTCCCCGCCAACACGGCGGGGAGTTCGCATTTATTATATTACCCTGTAACCCTTAGCCTAAAACAACCTCAACCTTGTGAGTGCCGTTTTCAAATACGGGGATAACATTGCTGTCAACAGCCTTGCCGTCAACTGTAACGGACTTAACGCCGTGGCAAACGTGATCGGGGTTCTTTACAGTAATCTCGTAGGTTGCGCCTCTGAACAGTCTTGAAGCTGTGAAGCCGTCCCACTCGTGAGGAATTGAGGGATCAATCTTCAGACCGTTGTATTCGGGCTTGATACCTAAGATGTACTGAGATACCGCAACGAAGTTCCAAGCGGCTGTACCTGTGAGCCAGCTGTTCTTAGCTTCGCCGTGACGCTTAGCGTCCTTACCTGCAATCATCTGAGCATATACATAAGGCTCTGTGCGGTGCAGATCGGAAATATCCTCTCTGAATGCGGGAGCAATCTTTGAATAATACTCGAATGCCTTGTCACCTCTGCCTACGGCGGCTTCAGCACAGATTATCCAAGCGTTGTTGTGGCAGAAGATACCTGCGTTTTCCTTGTAACCGCCGGGATATGTGGAGATTTCGCCGTACTGGATGTAGTAGTGTGTGAATGCAGGGTTGTTAAGAACAAGACCGTGCTTTGAGTTAAGATACTTGTCTACGCTGTCAAGGGTCTGAATATCGTAGCCCTTGTCCTTGCCAAGACCTGCGAGAACGCACCAACCCTGAGGCTCGATGAATATCTTGCCCTCTTCGCACTCGTGTGAGCCGACCTTCTTGCCGTAGTGGTCGTAAGCACGGAGGAACCATTCGCCGTCATAGCCGTATTCAAGGGTGTTCTTTCTCATCTTTTCGATCTCAGCCTGAGCCTTTTCAGCTTCTGCTATGTCACCCTTCATCTTGCACATTTCAACGTACTCGGGAGCGATTGCACAGAACATACCTGCAATCATTACAGATTCTGCAACCTTGCTGTAGTAAGGAGGCTCCTTGAACATTTCCTTGTTGTTGTATGTCTGGAATGACTCGCCGGGCTTGTCTGAGAAGCAGGAGAGGTTAAGGCAGTCGTTCCAGTCGGCACGTCCGCTGAGAGGAAGTCCGTGAGGACCTACCTTCTTAACAACGTGGTAGAACGCTCTCTTCATATGGTCGAGCATTGTGTCTGCAAGCTCGTCACGGTTCTCATAAGGAACCTTCTCGTCGAGGATAGAAACATCGCCTGTTTCCTTTATGTAAGCCGCAACTGCGAGAATCATCCACAGCGGGTCATCGTTGAAGTTGGAGCCAAGCTCGTGGTTGCCCATCTTTGTAAGGGGCTGATACTGGTGGTAAGCACCGCCGTCCTCAAGCATTGTAGCGGCAAGGTCGATAAGTCTTTCTCTTGCTCTTGCGGGAATCTGGTGTACGAAGCCGAGTAAGTCCTGGTTGGAATCACGGAAGCCCATACCTCTGCCGATACCGCTCTCAAAGTAAGATGCGGAACGTGACATATTGAATGTAACCATGCACTGATACTGGTTCCAGATGTTTACCATTCTGTTGAGCTTTTCATCGGGAGAATTAACGCTGTACTGACCGAGCAGGCTGTTCCAGTGTTCTTTCAGCTCTGCGAGGAGCTTGTCAGCCTTTTCGGCTGTATCGCACATAGCCATCATAGCCTTAGCCTTAGCCTTGTTTACGATGTTCTTCTTTCTGTCGCCGCTTGTTATAATCGTGCTGTTCTCGTCAAGGTCGGGAGCAAACTTTTCTTCAAACTTGTTCTCAACATAGCCCAGGCAGAATACAAGATCCTTGCTTTCGCCGGGCTGGAGCTTGATTTCGATATAGTGAGAAGCAACGGGTGACCAGCCGTCAGCAACAGACATATTGGGTGCGCCTGCGAATACTGTCTGAGGAGCGTCAAAGCCGTTGTATAAGCCGAGGAAGCTCTCTCTGTCGGTATCGTAACCGTTGATAGGTGCATTTACAGAATAGAATGCGTAGTGATCGCGTCTTTCCTTATATTCGGTCTTGTGGTAGATAACAGAACCGTCAATTTCAACTTCGCCTGTGTTGAAGTTTCTCTGGAAGTTTGTTGTATCGTCGTTTGCATCCCAGAGGCACCACTCAAGGAAGCTGAACAGCTTTAAGTTCTTTTCCTTATCGCTATCGTTTTTGATTGTAACCTTCTGGATCTCTCCGTTGAAGTTCTGGGGAACGAAGAATGTAACTGTGGCTGTAACGCCGTTTGATGAGCCTTTTATGATTGTGTAGCCCATACCGTGACGGCACTCGTAGCTGTCAAGTGTTGTCTTAACGGGCGACCAGCCGGGGTTCCATACATGACCGCCGTCGTTTATGTAGAAGTAACGTCCGCCCATATCAATGGGAACATTGTTATAGCGGTAACGTGTAATTCTTCTAAGTCTTGCGTCCTTGTAGAAGCAGTAACCGCCTGCTGTGTTAGAGATCAGCGAGAAAAAGCCCTGTGTGCCGAGATAGTTTATCCACGGATAAGGGGTCTTGGGAGATGTAATGACATACTCTCTGTTCTTATCGTCAAAATAACCGAATTTCATAGAATCCTCCTAATGTTTTTGTTCCTGTAGCGAAAAAATTACAACGTTACAGAAACGTCTATGATAATTATATCTTAAATGAATTTTTTTAGCAAGGGCTGTAATCGTTTTAAAAATAAAAATTTTTGTGAAAAGTAAAAATCCGCAATCTGCACAAAAAAACGGGCTGTGTTAGTGCATTGTGACGATTAGTTGCACTATATTGATATTTTGTTTTGGAGTTGCTTTACAATATGGTGTAAAAATGATATAATAATTTCAAATACAAATTGTCGAAAGAGTACATTTTATTAAAAATAGTCAAAAATTCTCTATCCCTATCCCCCTTACCCCCCTTTCCCCGGTGAAAGGCTGTGTATGCTTTGTTGGCTCTGCATCGTGCAGAGCCTTTGTGCATACACGCCCGGCATCAGTGCCGGGGGAGAATACGGGGGCTGACGCCCCTGCGACCTGTCTTGGGGCTACGCCCCAAACCCCACTCACCGAAAATTATATAAACTCTTTGATGATTTGTATTTTGGAGTAGTTTTTCATGATATTAAACTTTGCTCCGATTAACAATATGACGATTTTGACAACTTAGCCAAAGGACGTAATATGAAATACATTGAATACCGAGAAAAACGTGAGCATGGCACAAGGGAATTTCCGTATGCCTGCTACAGAGTGACAGAGAATTTTCCCCGTTATAATATGATACCGCATTGGCATAACGAGTGCGAGATTATCTATGTCAGGAGCGGATATTTCGAGCTTTTTCTTGACGGTCATACACACAGGATAGATGCAGGCTGCTGTTCGCTGATAATAGGCGGAAGTATGCACGGCGGTACGCCGAAGGACAACTGCAGATATGACTGTCTTGTGTTTGATATGGCGGCTTTGCTTAAATCAAGTCAGATATGCACATTGCATCTTCAGTCGATAATCAACCACGAAAGACGGTTTATCACCTTCTTTTCCGCCGATAGCGAGCCTGCAAAGGATGCAAAGGCGGTTATAGACGCAATGCTTGAAAAAGAACCGGGATATGAATTTACCGTACCCGGACGGCTTTTGTGTATGCTCGGTCACATTGTGGCAAGGCAGGAGCATTATCAGAGCGGAGAAACAGCGGCGAGCGATATAAAGAAGGTACGCCGTTTCAAGAATGTTATAAGCTATATCGAGCAGAATTACCGTAAGAACATAACGCTTGAGGAACTTGCGAACGAGTGCGGAATGAACAGGAATTATTTCTGCCGTGCGTTCAAGGAATATACGGGCAAGACACCTGTTGAATATCTCAATTATTTCCGTATCGAATCTGCCTGTGAGCTTATTGCAAGTACCGATGAGAAGCTGATAGATATTGCGATGAAGTGCGGATTCAACGATTACAGCTATTTTATAAAGGTGTTCAAGAGTATGAAGGGCGTAACACCGAGAGATTATTGCAGGAGAAGCTTCTGATCTATGATGTATATACTTATAGCGTTGCTTTCCGCATTCTTTGCGGCTATAACAACGATACTGTGCAAGTGCGGACTGCGTGACGCTGACTCCGATGCGGCAACGGCACTGCGTACAACGATAGTGCTTGTGCTGTCGATAGCGGTCGTGTGGATAACGGGGGAATGGCACGACCTTCCTAATGTAACGGGAATGACGCTGTTGTTTCTGATACTTTCGGGCTGTGCGACGGGCGGCTCGTGGCTGTGCTATTTCAAGGCTCTGAAAACGGGCGATGTGAACAGGGTCGCACCTATCGACAAATCCTCGACCGTACTCGCTATGCTGATGTCGTTTATTTTTCTCGGCGAACAGCTAACAGCTTATAAGATCATAGCGATGGTGCTTATCGGCATCGGAACGCTGATGATGAGCATACATACCGGAAAAAGAGGGTCAAAGGCAGGCAGGTGGATGATATTTGCGTGGATGTCCGCAATATTCGCCGCACTGACCTCGATTCTCGCAAAGATAGGCGTACAGAATGTCAATTCAAATCTCGGCACTGCCATAAGAACGGCTGTTGTTCTTGTAATGGCGTGGATAGTTGTTGCGGCAAAGGGCAAGAAGAATGTTTTTTCGGGGCTTGGCGGTAAGGCATTTGTGTTTATTGCACTAAGCGCCGTATCTACTGCGGCATCGTGGCTGTGCTACTATTATGCGCTGAAAATCGGCGACGCATCGGTAGTTGTACCAATCGACAAGCTGAGTATACTGGCAGTTGTGCTGTTCTCAAGGATATTCCTTAAAGAAAAGCTCACGGCGATGTCTTCTGCGGGGCTTGTGCTTATTGTTGCAGGTACGGTGTTTACGATACTGTGATTTTAACAGGATATACGAGAAAGCGGAACGTGGGTTTCACGTTCCGCTTTTTATATAAAAGTCTTTTGTTTAATGTGCTTCTGTTATATCGTTCAGTTCTGATTGCGATAGTAAGGCTACCGATAGTTCTTTTTGTCGGATAGCACTTCTCGGGTTCGCTATTCGAATCAATGCACCTGTCAATATTAACGAGGGAAAGAACCAAAGGGACTAGGGAGAGTCTGAGCCTCGCTTACGCAAGGC
>OKTE01000779.1_pt1 | contig 11108 bp, 7 predicted proteins | sample 1606151 | NCBI WGS metagenome assembly OKTE01 (sample SAMEA3879527, study PRJEB24766) | human gut metagenome | biome: human-associated habitat; feature: feces | place: USA | collected 1985/1987 | reverse complement strand
AATTATCCGGATTGGGGACGCTATCTGGTGTACGTGAAAGACCGTGAAAGCGGACACGCCACCGGAGGAACCGTCTACATCGACTGGCCCGACTGGCGCGGACGTTCGAACAAGACAGACCCGAGCGGCATCAAGATGCTTGCTTTCTCACTGGACAAAGATTCTTATGAGATAGGAGAAACAGCCACGGCAATCATTCCCGCAGCCGCCGGAGGACGTGCACTGGTATCCCTCGAAAACGGTTCGACCGTCTTGCAGCAGCAATGGCTCGAAGTGTCCGATCAGGGAGATACGAAACTCACCTTCAAGATTACACCGGAAATGGCTCCGAATGTTTATCTGCATATCAGCCTGTTGCAGCCTCATGCGCAGACAGTCAATGATCTGCCGATCCGTATGTACGGCATTGCTCCGGTATTTGTGACCAACCGTCAGACGATTCTGCAACCGCAGATCAAGATGCCGGAAGTGCTGCGTCCGGAAACTGACTTTAACGTGACTGTCAGCGAGAAAAGCGGAAAACCGATGACTTATACACTGGCGATTGTGGATGACGGTCTGCTCGATCTGACTAACTTCAAGACGCCCGACCCGTGGAACGAGTTTTATGCACGCGAAGCTCTCGGCATCCGTACATGGGATATGTACGACGATGTGCTGGGTGCTTCCGGCGGACGTTACAGTTCATTGTTCAGCACGGGTGGAGATGCCTCGCTGAAACCGGCAGATGCCAAAGCCAACCGTTTCAAACCGGTGGTCAAATTTATCGGTCCTTTCTATCTTGCGAAAGGCAAGCAACAGACACATACGTTGAAACTTCCGATGTATGTGGGTTCTGTACGTGCGATGGTAGTTGCCGGACAGGACGGTGCTTATGGCAATGCGGAAAAGACTGCCTTCGTACGGACTCCATTGATGATGTTGTCTACTTTGCCCCGCGTGCTTAGTATTCAGGAAGAAATTACCGTTCCGGTGAATGTATTCGCTATGGAGAACCAAGTGAAGAACGTGACCGTATCGCTGGAAGCATCCGGCGCAGGCGTACAGATCACGGGCAATCGCCAGCAGTCACTCACTTTTGACCAGCCGGGTGACCAACTGACATACTTCACTCTGAAAACAGGCAGCAAAACCGGAAAGGCAACCATCCACCTGACGGCAAGCGGCAACGGACAGCAGACCAAAGAAACGATCGAAATAGAAGTCCGGAATCCGAATCCGGTGGTTACCTTACGCAACAGCCAATGGATAGAAGCCGGTCAGGAGGCCGAACTGTCATACACACTGGCAGGTTCTTCTTCGGCTAACAATCAGGTGCAACTGGAAATCTCCCGCATTCCGTCGGTAGACATCAGCCGTAGATTCGACTTCTTATACAACTATCAGCATCATTGCACAGAGCAACTGACTTCCAAAGCATTACCTCTCTTATTCGTCTCCCAGTTCAAGGCGGTGGACGAACAGGAGGCCGAGAAAATAAAGACGAATGTACAGGAAGCTATCCGGCAGATATATGCCCGCCAGCTTCCCAACGGCGGATTTGTATACTGGCCGGGCAACGCCGTCGCCGACGAATGGATCACTTCTTACACGGGTATGTTCCTGACACTGGCACAAGAAAAAGGGTATGCCGTTCATCCGAACGTACTGAACAAATGGAAACGCTTCCAGCGTGCCGCCGCCCAAAACTGGCGTATGCCGCAGGAGGCAAGCGGTTGGCAGCAATGGCAGTCGGAATTGCAACAAGCCTTCCGTTTATATACCCTTGCATTGGCAGGAGTACCGGAATATGGAGCTATGAACCGAATGAAAGAACAGACCGGATTATCTATTCAGGCCAAATGGAGGCTGGCAGCCGCATACGCACTGACCGGAAAGATGAAACCGGCTGAAGAACTTGTGTATAATGTAGAAACAACGGTGAACCCCTACTCTTCCATGAATCAGATTTACGGTTCTTCCGATCGTGACGAAGCAATGATTTTGGAAACACTCATCCTGATGAACCGGGAACGGGATGCTTTGCAACAAGCGAAAGTCGTTTCTAAGAATCTGTCACAAGAGGATTGGTTCAGTACACAGTCTACCGCTTTTGCTCTGATGGCAATGGGACGTCTGGCAGAAAAGTTATCAGGCACACTGGATTTTGTATGGTCATGGAACGATAAACAGCAACCTGCTGTAAAATCAGCCAAAGCTGTGTTTGAAAAAGAGATCGCTACCACTCCAAAATCCGGCACTATTTCTGTGAAGAATCAAGGAAAGGGAGCGCTTAGCGTAGACCTTATCACACGTACGCAGTTATTAAACGATACGTTACCGGCTATCAGCGATAACCTCCGTATGGATATAAGATATGCCAACCTGAACGGTACGCCGCTCTCTGTCAATGACATCATACAGGGAACTGACTTTATGGCTATCACCTCAATATCCAATATCAGCGGTACTTCCGATTACACTAACCTGGCACTGACGCATATCATACCGTCCGGTTGGGAAATATACAATGAAAGAATGGTTGCTCCCGAAACGGAAAACGCAGCAGCCGACGGCTCCGGTCAATCAGTCAGCAAGTACAGCTATCAGGATATACGTGATGACAGGGTGTTGACCTATTTCAATCTGCGCCGCGGTGAGACAAAGGTATTCACTGTCAGGTTACAAGCGACCTATGCCGGTAACTTTATTCTCCCTGCCGTTCAATGTGAAGCGATGTATGATGTAAACGTACAGGCACGAAGCAAAGCAGGAAGAACAACTGTCAGTCGATAATATTTGGCACGGATTACACGGATTTCACGGTTCTACTCGTTCACTTAAACCGCGTAATCCGTGTAATCCGTGCCTAATTATTTCGTACCTTATTATTTCTTACTTAATTATTTGTCACAAAGATATGTCTCTTAGCTTTTAATATTTAAATGAATCCTATAAAATTCTTCAAACGATTATCTGTCACTAAGAAAGTAATGACTATAAGCATTACTCTTTTGATAATAGGATACATCTTTTGCCTTCCCCGGCAACTGTTTCATGTACCCTACTCTACCGTTGTGACTGATCGAAATGAAGAATTATTGGGAGCACGCATCGCCTCGGACGGTCAATGGCGGTTTCCTCCCCGAAAGACAACACCCAAAAAAATCAAGCAATGCCTCATTACCTTTGAAGACAAACACTTTTATCACCACTGGGGAGTTAATCCGTTAGCTACCGGAAGGGCACTCTATCAAAATTTAAAGAACAAACGTGTCGTAAGCGGAGGAAGTACTCTTACCATGCAAACCATTCGTCTCGCCCGGAACAAGCCCAGAACTCTCGGAGAGAAAGTCGTTGAAATGATATGGGCTACCCGTCTGGAATTTCGGGCTTCTAAAGAGGAAATCTTATCCATGTATGTCTCTCATGCGCCATTCGGAGGAAATGTTGTAGGATTGGATGCTGCTGCCTGGCGTTACTTCGGTCATTCTGCCGAAGATTTATCATGGGCGGAATCGGCTGTGCTGGCTGTCCTGCCCAATGCCCCCGCCATGATTCATCTATCCAAAGGACGGAAGACACTGCTTTCCAAACGCAACCGTTTATTAAAGCAACTTTTTGAAGAAGAAATTATCGATGCGTCCACCTACGAATTAGCTGTCAGCGAACCGTTACCCGACGAGCCGCATCCGCTTCCTCAAATAGCTCCCCACCTAGTCAGTCGTTTCTATCAGGAAAGAAACGGGCTATATACCCGTTCAACTATTGACAGAGGGATACAAACCCACATAGAGAGTTTGGCAGAACGGTGGAGCAACGAATTTAATCGAAGTGATATCCGCAACCTGGCAATTTTAGTTATCGACATTCCCACCAATCAAGTAGTAGCATACTGCGGAAATGTACATTTCGACCGTAAACAAGGAGGAAACCAGGTAGATGTGATCCAAGCTCCCAGAAGCACAGGCAGTATTTTAAAGCCCTTTCTCTACAATGCCATGCTACAGGAAGGAAGTTTATTACCGAAAATGCTGTTACCGGATGTACCGGTTAATATCAACGGCTTTACTCCTCAAAACTTCAGTATGCAGTTTGAAGGAGCCGTCCCCGCTTCCGAAGCCCTTGCCCGTTCGTTGAATATCCCGGCTGTAACCATGTTACAAAGATATGGAGTACCCAAGTTTCACCATTTGTTGCAACAGATGGGATTCAAGACTATCAATCGGGCGGCTTCTCATTATGGTTTGTCACTGATTTTAGGAGGTGCAGAAGCAACATTATGGGATGTAACGAATGCCTATGCGCAAATGGGACGAAGCCTTTCCAGCAACAGCCCCTCCCCGAACGTATCTCAAGGAAAGGAAGCACAGATACTACTGGAAACAGAAAATACAGAGCAAATAAACAATGATACGAAGCAAACAAGCCGTAATCATAAAAGCAATCATAACAAGCAGGAAAAACGAGAACAAAGTAACTTCAGTCCTCTCTCCGTAGAAGAGGATTCAGAAGAAACCACTTCGGCTAAAGCAGGAGCAGCCTGGCTCACCCTCTCCGCCTTAACAGAAGTCAACCGCCCCGAAGAGATTGACTGGAAATCAATTCCATCCATGCAGACTATCGCATGGAAAACCGGAACCAGCTACGGATTCCGTGATGCGTGGGCAGTGGGGGTGACTCCGCGCTATGCAGTAGGCGTATGGGTAGGCAATGCAACCGGAGAAGGAAAGCCCGGATTGGTTGGTGCACAAACAGCCGGTCCTGTATTATTCGATATATTCAGTTACCTCCCTTCTTCATCCTGGTTCGAACGTCCCACAGGCGTTTTCGTTGATGCAGAAATATGCCGCCAGTCCGGTCATCTGAAAGGACGTTTCTGTGAAGAAACTGATACCGTATTGATTCTTCCCGCCGGATTACGGACAGAGGCTTGTCCTTACCATCATCTCGTCACTCTATCTGCTGATGAAAGCCACCGCATCTATGAAAACTGTGTAAATACCGAACCTACCATTCAGAAATCATGGTTTGCCCTGCCACCTGTATGGGAATGGTACTATAAGCAGCACCATCCGGAATACAAGCCACTGCCACCTTTCAAAGCCGGCTGTGGAGAAGATTCTTTCCAATCCATGCAGTTCATCTACCCTCCGATGAACGCCCATATCAAGTTGCCCAAACAATTGGACGGCAGTAAAGGGTTTCTCACGGTCGAACTGGCACACAGCAACCCCAATGCGACTATCTTTTGGCATCTTGACGACACTTATCAGACACAGACGCAGGATTTCCACAAAATTTCCCTGCAACCCGCTCCCGGCAAACATTCCCTGACGGCAGTAGACGGAGAAGGCAACACAGTTTCCACTACTTTCTTCATCGAATAAACATCTTATTTTATTATCTTTGCCGCATGAAACAGCCATTAAAAGAAAACGGAGGACTACCGGCATCCATCCTCTGGACACTTGCTATTGTGGCAGGTGTCTCGGTAGCCAACATCTATTATATCCAACCTCTATTAAATATGATACGCCATGAACTTGGCATATCAGAGTTCAGAACTAACCTGATTGCCATGGTCACACAGATAGGCTATGCAGCGGGACTCTTGTTTATCACTCCCTTAGGTGATTTGTATCAGCGGAAAAAGATTATCCTTGTCAATTTCTTTGTCCTGATATTCTCCCTGCTGACGATTGCTTTGGCAGATAATATCCATCTGATACTCCTTGCTTCGTTCTTCACGGGAGCCTGCTCCATGATTCCGCAGATATTCATTCCCATAGCCGCCCAGTTCTCCCGTCCGGAAAACAAAGGCAGGAATGTCGGGATCGTCCTATCGGGCTTGCTGACCGGAATCCTTGCTTCACGGGTGGTCAGCGGATTCGTCGGCGAACTGTTCGGATGGCGCGAAATGTATTACATCGCCGCAGCCATGATGTTCGTCTGCGCGATTGTCGTGCTCAAAGTCCTTCCCGATATTCAGACCAACTTCCGGGGCAAGTACGGCGACCTGATGAAATCCCTGCTGGCTTTGGTGAAAGAGTTTCCGCAGCTGCGCATTTATTCCATTCGTGCGGCGTTAAACTTCGGTTCCCTTCTTGCCATGTGGTCCTGCCTTGCTTTCAAGATGGGGCAAGCACCCTTTCATGCCAACAGCGACATCATCGGTTTGCTGGGATTATGCGGTGTGGCGGGAGCATTAACCGCCTCCTTTGTGGGGAAATACGTAAAGAGAGTGGGTGTCCGCCGCTTCAACTTCATCGGTTGCGGGCTGATCCTCTTTTCATGGCTACTCTTCTTCGTCGGAGAAAACACCTACCTTGGTATCATTCTGGGAATTATCATCATCGACATAGGTATGCAGTGTATCCAGCTCAGTAATCAGACCAGTATCTTCGAACTGTCACCCCGGGCCTCCAACCGCATCAATACAATTTTCATGACGACCTACTTCGTCGGCGGTTCCCTGGGAACCTTCCTTGCGGGTACATTCTGGCAATTGTACGGATGGCATGGTGTTATCGGAATTGGAGCTACACTGACCTGCATTTCTTTACTAATTACAACTTTGTCGAAGAAGTGAGTCAACAAAACGGAGCAGTAAACCGTTTAATACAAAAAAAGGGAAACATGAAATACGGAGTTAACAAAGAAATCTTACTTATCACAGCAGGCACCGTCTGGATTATCGCCGGTGCCAATATCTTGCGAATAGGCATCGTTACATGGCTTAATAACTCCGAAGGCTGGATGTTCAAGATAGGAGAAGCAACCATCGTCTTTCTGCTGTTCTTCGTATTAATCTTCAAAAGACTCTATTACAAGCATACCCAAAGGATCGAACGGAAAAAGGAACAGAAGAACTGCCCTTTCTCCTTCTTCGATGTCAAAAGCTGGATCGTCATGATCTTTATGATCTGCCTTGGCATCACCATCCGCAGCTTCCACCTGTTGCCCGAAAGTTTTATATCTGTCTTCTACACAGGACTGTCCATCGCACTGATCCTGACCGGTGTACTCTTCATCCGTTACTGGTGGCTGAGGCGCAAGACGAATCCGGTGTAACAGGAGAGCATCTATATTCCAATAAAATATAAACTTATAATAAATTTTATTGTGCTGTCCGGCAAGGTAAAAAGAATTCTGTCTTTTTATTGTATCTTTGCGCGACCAAAAAAATAAAGAAATGATTCCAACCCAACAGGATATTGCCGAATTCACCCGCTTTCAACGAAACGAGATAACAGAAAGCATCTTATATGAACGGCTCGCATCTATCGAAAAAGACGAGAATAACCGCAAAACGCTCCGACTGATAGCAGCAGAAGAAAAGTCGCATTACGCTATCCTCAAGAAATATACAGGAAAAGAAATCGGTCCGGACTATAAGCGTATCGCCCGTTTCTACTTTCTGGCACGCATACTAGGTATCACATTCGCCATCAAATTAATGGAGTCCAGTGAGGAAAATGCCCATAATAATTATGATAAATATGCCCATATACCAGACCTGCAACGTCTGGCACATGAAGAAGAAGTGCACGAACAGAAGTTGATTTCACTTATCAATGAAGAACGGCTGGAATATATGGGATCGGTCGTACTGGGACTTAATGATGCGCTGGTTGAGTTTACAGGTGCACTGGCAGGTTTCACACTTGCCTTGAGTGACAGTAAACTGATAGCACTGACCGGCAGTATCACAGGGATAGCCGCAGCTCTGTCAATGGCATCCTCCGAATATCTTTCTACCAAATCGGAAGGGGATGATAAGAAACATCCGGTAAAAGCTGCTGTATATACAGGAATCGCCTATCTGATCACGGTAGTGTCACTGGTTACTCCGTTTATACTGATCAGCAATGTAATCGTAGCTTTGGGAGTGATGCTGACCATGGCACTTATCATCATTGCCCTTTTCAACTACTATTATTCCGTAGCCCGTGGAGAAAGCTTCCGAAAGCGGTTTACGGAAATGGCTGTACTCAGTTTCAGTGTGGCAGGTATCAGTTTCCTGATAGGATACGCTCTAAAGACATTTACCGGAATCGATGCCTGAAATCAATAAAGCATCCGACATCATTGAAGGTCCGGTAGTTACATAATAAAGAAACCTAAACCACCAGATTAAATAATAAAGCGTTATATTTAGAATGAAGAAAGCTCCATCTCCCCTCGTATCACTATTGCCCATTGTCGTATTAGTGATATTACTATTCGCCACCATTCGTGTATTTGGCAGTGATGCCCTCAATGGTGGAAGTCAGGTATCGCTGCTTACTACCACCTCCATTTGTATCCTTATCGGCATGGCTTTCTACAAAATCCCCTGGAAAGACTACGAACTGGCAATCACGAACAATGTGGCAGGAGTGACAACAGCCATCATCATCTTACTGATTATCGGCGCATTAAGCGGTATCTGGATGATTAGCGGAGTAGTGCCGACTTTAATCTATTACGGGATGCAAATTATCCATCCCAGTTTCTTCCTGGCATCGACCTGCATCATCTGCGCGTTGATTTCTGTAATGACCGGAAGTTCGTGGACCACTATTGCCACTATCGGTATTGCATTGATGGGTATCGGAAAGGCGCAAGGCTTTGAAGATGGATGGATTGCCGGAGCTATCATTTCGGGGGCATACTTCGGGGATAAAATATCTCCTTTATCCGAAACTACTATCCTGGCGTCTTCCATCACAGACACTCCCCTGTTCCGTCACATTCGCTATATGATGATTACTACGGTACCGTCTCTTATCATCACGCTGATTATTTTCACAGTGGCAGGACTTTCCCATGATGCCAGCAATACACAACATATTGCGGAGGTGGCAACCGCTTTGAACGAAAAGTTTCATATCACTCCGTGGTTGTTAATAGTCCCTGTTGTAACCGGAATACTGATAGCACGGAAAGTACCCTCTATCGTTACGCTGTTCCTATCCACTCTGCTGGCTGGTGTCTTTGCTTTGATATTTCAGCCGGAGTTGTTGCAAGAGATTTCCGGAGTTGCCTTTTCCGGATTCGATTCTTTGTTCAAAGGACTGATGATGACCGTCTATGGAGCGACAAATTTACATACAGACAATGCCGTTCTGACAGATTTAATCGCCACACGTGGGATGGCGGGAATGATGAATACGATTTGGCTGATTCTGTGTGCCATGTGTTTTGGCGGGGCAATGACAGCAAGCGGTATGCTGGGAAGTATCACTTCCATCTTCGTCCGCTTCATGAAGAAAACAGTCAGCGTGGTTGGAGCAACAGTCTGCTCCGGCCTGTTTCTTAATCTGACAACTGCCGACCAATACATCAGTATCATTCTGACGGGAAATATGTTTCGCGATATTTATGCCAAGAAAGGGTATGAAAGTTGCTTACTAAGCCGTACAACGGAAGATGCAGTAACCGTTACATCCGTATTGATTCCGTGGAATAGTTGCGGAATGACACAAGCTACTATCTTGAGTGTACCCACACTTGTGTATCTACCTTATTGTTTTTTCAACATTATCAGCCCCTTAATGAGTATCACTGTGGCAGCCATTGGATATAAAATTGCAAGACGTTCGTGAACAATCTGGCATACACTTTGTTTTTGCAATAAACGAACAACGTATTAAACCTAAACAAAAAAAAGTTATGAAAAAGTTTATTGCATTATTAGCATTAGTTTTAGTAAGTGCGAGCACAATGATGTATGCACAGGAAAGTAACGCAGCCATCCGCCGCGCAGACAGAAAAGCAGAAAGAGACGCAGAAAGAGCAAAACTTCGCGCAGAAGAACAAGTACAGGACATGGCAGCTTACCAGCAGGCTGTTCAGGCTTTGAAAAACAAACAGTTTGTTCTGGAAGCCAATCAGGTAATCTTCCGTAACGGTATGAGTGCTTTCGTGACTTCCAACACTAACTTCGTCCTGATGAACGGAAACAGAGCCACTGTACAGACAGCTTTCAACACTCCTTATCCCGGCCCTAACGGTATCGGTGGTGTGACTGTAGACGGTAACTCTTCGGACATGAAGATGAACATCGATAAGAAAGGAAATGTAAACTGCTCATTCAGTGTACAGGGTATCGGTATCTCAGCTCAGGTATTTATCAACATGAGCAGCGGTAACAACAATGCTTCGGTATCTATCAGCCCGAACTTCAATAACAACAACCTGACGTTGAACGGTAACATCGTCCCACTGGATCAGTCAAACATCTTCAAAGGACGTGCCTGGTAATCCGAACAGAAGAATATAAGAATAACTCCGCTACAAATCGCGCAAAATGCGTACATTTGTAGCGGAGTTTTTAATTTATCAATTCTTATGAGGGAATATATCATCGCAGACAACCAGGATATCAGTAAAGCAGGAATGATGTTTCTGCTAAGCCGCCAAAAGGATGTATCTGTTCTTTTAGAAGCCGACAACAAGGCTGAGCTGATTCAGCAACTGCGTCTGTATCCGCAAGCGGTGGTTATTCTGGATTATACTTTATTTGATTTCGCCGGAGCAGACGAACTGATTGTCTTGCAGGAGCGATTCAAAGAAGCCGACTGGATTCTGTTTTCCGATGAGTTGAGCATTCATTTTCTCCGGCAGGTATTGTTCAGCAGTATGGCTTTCGGAGTAGTCATGAAGGACAATTCGAAAGAAGAGATCATGACCGCCCTGCAATGCACTTCACGCAAACAGCGGTATATCTGCAATCATGTCAGCAATCTGCTGCTTTCGGGATCGGTCCCTTCTGCCCCATCCCCTGCCACCACAGAAGATCATCTGCTGACACAAACAGAGAAAAACATCCTCAAAGAGATCGCGTTGGGAAAGACAACCAAAGAAATAGCCGCAGAAAAGAATCTCAGTTTCCATACGATAAACAGCCACCGAAAGAATATCTTCCGGAAGCTGGGAGTCAACAATGTACACGAGGCTACCAAGTATGCGATGCGTGCAGGGATTGTCGACTTGGCGGAATATTATATTTGAGACAGCCGGCTAAAGATCGATCCCGGCGGAAAGCTGCTAACGGACAATCTCACCACTTCCCACACAAACTCCCGCTTCCTGATCATAAACGACCCCGAACTGACCGGGCGCAATGCCCTGCAACTTCTCGG
>OKTE01000768.1_pt1 | contig 11192 bp, 10 predicted proteins | sample 1606151 | NCBI WGS metagenome assembly OKTE01 (sample SAMEA3879527, study PRJEB24766) | human gut metagenome | biome: human-associated habitat; feature: feces | place: USA | collected 1985/1987 | reverse complement strand
ACGGCAACTTCACCGCTCTACGAAAAAATAGTGCCTGTAAAAGAGGCGCTTACCCTAAAAGGTGCAACTTTTGCGTACGGCAGACAGATGGGAAAGACATTGATACTTCCTGTCCGATGGAACTTGGCTACCGCCAAACCTGTACTGGGAACCAATCCGACTGAAAAGCTCCTGACGAATGGAATACGCGGAAGCCTGAAATATTCGGATTTCGAGTGGTGCTCATGGGCGGACAATGACTCTGTCTCTTTTACGATTGACTTGCTGAAGCCGGAAATGCTGAACACGTTGACATTGGGATGCATCACGAACAATGGAATGGCTATCCATAAACCGGCATCCGTGAGGGTGGAAGTTTCGGATGATAACTCCAAGTTCCGCGAAGCCGTTGTGCAGAGCTTCACGTCTGAAGAGATTTTCCGTGAAGGGAATTTTATAGAAAACCTGTCATTGAAACTGGGAGGCACACAGGCCCGTTATGTACGTGTGACCGCCAAAGGTCCGGGAGTTTGTCCTGCATCTCATGTGAGACCGGGACAGACATCGAGAATCTTTTTTGATGAAGTGATGCTGGAGTAAGACAAGCCAGGCAGGTGTGGAGGGCGACGCATAAGCGCGGATTATTTTTTAAGTCTAGTAAGGTGGCGATTGATTAAATAGGCTATATATAGCTTGCGTGTTGGAGCTATAGATCCAACACGCAGGTCATATATGCCCAACACATTGGATCTATATGTCCAATACGCACGGTATATATAGCTTGCAAGTAACTGATAAACAGCGTTATTCTACCAGACTTTTCGCTCTTTCCAATGCTACGTTGATATTCGGGCAGATATTCTCTTTTCCCAGCAACTCGTAGAATCCGGCTTTTTCCAGTACATTATGCACGTTCTCGTTGACTCCCGAAAGAATAATGGTAGTCTTTTCCTTCTGCGACATTTCGCAGAGAGCAGTCAGGTTATGAATACCTGTGGAGTCGATGAACGGAACCTTGCGCATACGGATGATACGTACTTTCGGGCGGTCTCCCAGTTGTGTCATTGTTTCTTCAAACTTGGTAGCGATGCCGAAGAAATAAGGGCCGTTGATTTCGTATACCTCTATACCTTTGGGAATCATCAGGTTTTCTTCGTGTACGGTAATATCCGATTCTTTATTCGGGTCAATCTCATCGGTAATCACCGAGATTTCGGTAGTCTCCATGACACGTTTCATAAAGAGAACGCAAGCAATCACCAATCCTACCTCGATAGCGACGGTCAGGTCGAAGATAACGGTCAGGAAGAACGTGATAAGCAGTACGGTAACGTCCGATTTCGGATTCTTCAGTAAAGCTCTGAATACACGCCATCCGCTCATGTTGTAAGATACGATGACCAGTACTCCGGCAAGGCATGCCATCGGGATATATTGTGCGAGTGGCATCAGGAAGAGCAGAATCAACAGCAATACTACTGCATGGATGATTCCGGCTATCGGTGTCTTACCCCCGTTGTTGATATTCGTCATGGTACGGGCGATGGCTCCGGTGGCAGGAATACCTCCGAACAGAGGAGCTATGATATTGGCAGCTCCCTGTGCAATCAGTTCTGTATTGGAATCGTGGCGGTCGCCTATCACACCGTCGGCTACCGTGGCAGACAGCAGCGACTCGATAGCTCCCAATACGGCAATGGTGATAGCCACCGGAAACAGTTCCCTGATAGCTTCCCAATCCAACGCAGGCACAACGGCATCGGGCAACTCCGATTTGATGGTGAAGCGGTCGCCGATTGTCTGGATGCAGTCGATCCCTCCGAAAGTTTTCATCAGGTAAACGGCTACCGTGACTACGATGATGGCAATCAGCGAGCCGGGAATTTTCTTTGAGAACTTCGGAGTGATGGCGATAATAATAATGCTGACAATACTAACGATGGTATTCCACCAGTTGATCGTGTCGAAGTGTCGGAAATAAATCAGCCACTTCCCGACGAAGTCTCCCGGCACTTTCTCGTCTCCGAAAGATAAACCGAAAATATCGGCAATCTGGGTCGTGAAAATAGTGACGGCGATACCGCTGGTAAATCCGACGATGATAGGATAAGGAATGAATTTGATGACAGCTCCCAGCTTGAACACTCCTAATAATACAAGGAGTACGCCCGCCATTAGCGTGGCTACAATCAGTCCGGCCTCGCCGTATTGTTGTATGATGCCATAGATAATGACGATAAATGCTCCCGTAGGACCGCCGATCTGGACTTTGCTGCCTCCCAACAGGGAAATGATGAATCCCGCAATGATAGCGGTGATAATACCTTTTTCGGGCGAAACTCCCGAAGCGATACCGAAAGCGATAGCCAGTGGAAGCGCTACGATACCTACGATGATGCCGGCCATCAGGTCCGCCATAAACGTTTCTTTCGAATAATTCTTTAAACAAGAAACCAATTTGGGTTTAAATTCAAATAACTTCATTTCTGTGAATTGTTACATGTGCTTTTGCTATTTTGTAAAGTAGAGGTTGCAAAATTAGATAAAATAATCGAAATAAGTATGTTTTTGAACATACTATTTGTCTGTTGATAGATTTCATCAATGAGGTGATAGTTTTTATTCATTAAGAAAAGGTGGTTTATTGTGAACAAATCGTTTATATTTGCGTTATAAATAGTACGACAAGTTACGTTTGGTAATCAACCAATTTAAAATATATATAGAATTATGGCTAAGAGTATTAAAGGAACTCAAACAGAGAAAAATCTGTTGACTTCATTCGCAGGAGAATCACAGGCTAGAATGCGTTACACTTATTTCGCAAGTGCAGCTAAAAAAGAAGGCTACGAACAAATTGCGGCTATTTTCACTGAAACTGCCGATCAGGAAAAAGAACATGCAAAACGTATGTTTAAGTTCCTCGAAGGCGGTATGGTAGAAATCACTGCCAGCTATCCGGCCGGTGTAATTGGTAATACACTTGAAAATCTTCGCGCTGCCGCAGCGGGTGAACATGAAGAATGGTCACTGGATTATCCTCACTTTGCTGACGTGGCAGAACAGGAAGGTTTCCCGATGATTGCTGCTATGTACCGCAATATCTCCATCGCAGAAAAAGGTCACGAAGAAAGATACCTGGCTTTCATGAATAACATCGAAAATATGACTGTATTCGCTAAAGAAGGCGAAGTGGTATGGCAATGCCGTAACTGCGGTTACATTGAAATCGGTAAGGAAGCTCCCGAAGTTTGCCCGGCATGTCTGCATCCACAGGCTTATTTCGAGGTGAAGAAGGAAAACTATTAATCTACGGATGAATAGATAAATCTCGAATGATTTAAATAAAGGAAGAGGCTGTCTAACATGCCCCGAAAAAAAGAAATCACCCCTGTCAGAGTCATTATTTGAACTGCTGATAGGGGTGAAATCGTTAAAAAGAGACTAATTAGACACCCTCTTTTCGTTATCGGTTTGGTATACTGTCTTTATAAATAGTAATTGTCCTTTTTCTTGTTGAATCATTCTTGATACTGGTTACATCTCCCCGGGTCGTGAAATACACATAGTTTCCCAGATCGAGAAAACGGTACACTTTCACTCCGTCGTGCTCGAACAGATAACTGACTTCATAAGTCTGGTTATTTTCCGATTTTCCGCTTTTCAGTGGAATACCTGCATAGCAGGAAGCTAGTCCCGTTATGCAGAAGAAAAGAATAAAGGTCCGAATCAATGTTTTCATAATCATTTCTTCACGTGAGGATAATCTATCGTATAATGTAATCCGCGGCTTTCCTTACGCTCCATTGCTTGGCGCATAATCAGATAACCCACATTCACCATATTACGTAATTCGCAGATTTCTCTGGACGCTACGCTACGTTTGAACAGGCTTTCAGTCTCTTCGTAGATAATATCGAGTCTGTCCCAGGCACGTTTCAGACGGAGGTCGCTGCGGACAATACCTACATACGTACTCATAATCTGGTTCACTTCCTTCATACTTTGCGTTATGAGCACCATTTCTTCCGGCGAACGGGTTCCTTCATCGTTCCATTCGGGAATATCTTCATTATAAGAATATTGATCGACCACTTGTAGACTGTGCTTGGCGGCAGCGTCGGCATATACGACTGCTTCTATCAGTGAGTTGGAAGCCAGGCGGTTGCCTCCATGCAATCCTGTGCAGGAACATTCTCCCACGGCATAAAGACGTTCGATGGAAGATTGTCCGTCCAAGTCGACAAGGATACCTCCGCAGAGATAATGGGCGGCCGGGGCTACCGGGATATAATCTTTCGTGATGTCGATGCCCAGGCTAAGACATTTTTCGTAGATATTGGGGAAGTGTTTCTTTGTTTCTTCGGGATCTTTGTGGGTGACGTCCAGATATACATGGTCGTCTCCGCGGTTCTTCATCTCGTTGTCGATGGCGCGTGCCACGATGTCACGGGGAGCGAGCGAAAGACGGGGATCATATTTCTGCATGAACTCTTTGCCGTCCATTGTGCGCAGTACGCCTCCGTAACCACGCATCGCTTCCGTTATCAGGAAAGAAGGACGGTCTCCCGGATGATACAAGGCGGTAGGGTGGAATTGTACAAACTCCATATCCTTCACCGTACCTTTGGCACGGTAAACCATGGCGATACCGTCTCCGGTAGCGACTAGCGGGTTAGTGGTTGTTTTATAAACAGCCCCTACTCCACCGGTAGCCATTAGCGTCACTTTAGCAAGATAGGTATCTACTTTTCCCGTTTTCGGATCGAGGATATAAGCACCATAACATTTGATGTCCGGTGTCTGGCGGGTTACAGTCACTCCCAGGTGATGCTGTGTCAGGATTTCAATGGCAAACTGGTTTTCGATGACCGTGATATTCGGATGGCGTTGTACGGCTTTAATCAGGCTGTCCTGAATTTCCGCTCCCGTATTATCTTTATGGTGAAGAATACGGAACTCCGAGTGTCCGCCTTCGCGGTGCAAGTCAAATTCGCCTTTCTCGTTTTTGTCGAAGTCTACCCCCCACTTGATAAGTTCTTCAATTTGCGCAGGCGCTTCGCGCACTACTTTTTCTACTGCGCCACGGTCACTGATCCAGTCGCCGGCAATCATCGTGTCTTCAATGTGCTTGTCGAAATTATCCACCAGAAGGTTGGTGACGGAGGCTACACCTCCCTGGGCGAAGTACGTATTGGCTTCTTCCAGCCCACTTTTACAGATAAGAGCAACTTTACCTTTGTGCGCCACTTTCAGCGCAAAACTCATACCGGCAATTCCGGAACCGATAACGAGGAAATCGAATTTTCTTACCATAATCTTGTTATTTCTCACCGCAAAGCTACAAAATAAGTTACTTCGTTGTACTTTTCGTTGTCACTAATTCATAAAATTGCTACCTTGCAGGCAAAAATCTGACAAAATGAATCGAATTTTTCATGCCCGCATCGCCTGGTACCAGTATTTTCTGCTGGTGGTGCTTACTGTAAATGCCGTGGGCGCTTTGTGGTGTAAATATATCTTGCCGGCAGTGCTGTTGATGCTTCTGCTTATTGTAGTGATCGAACAGATTATTCATACGGTTTATACCGTGTCTGCCGATGGCAATCTGGAGATATCTATGGGACGGTTTATCCGTAAAAAAGTAATCCCCATTGCCGAAATTACCGCTATCAGGAAGTATCATTCCATGAAGTTCGGAAAGTTTTCGGTGACGAATTATGTCTTGATAGAGTATGGAAACGGAAAGTTTGCTTCGGTGATGCCTGTCAAGGAACAGGAATTTGCAGAACTACTCGAAAAGAGAATGTTCTCAAAGAAAATAAAGGCCACGGAGGCAATAGACCCTGTAGACTCTCAAGCGGATGAATCGTAGCATGTTTTGATAATAATGAAAAGATTAACTGATTATATACTATGAAATATCAAGTAATTATTATCGGTGGCGGTCCTGCGGGATATACGGCTGCCGAAGCTGCCGGTAAAGGTGGTTTGAGCGTATTGCTTATCGAAAAGAATAGTCTGGGTGGCGTCTGTCTGAATGAAGGCTGTATTCCTACGAAAACATTGTTGTATTCGGCAAAGACTTATGACAGTGCAAAACATGCATCAAAGTATGCAGTCAATATCCCGGAAGTCTCTTTCGATTTGCCTAAGATAATAGCGCGTAAAAGTAAGGTAGTGCGTAAACTGGTGCTGGGAGTGAAAGCGAAGCTGACTGCCAACAATGTTACAATTGTATCAGGAGAAGCGCAGATCATTGATAAAAATACGGTTCGCTGCGGGGAAGAGACTTACGAAGGAGAGAATCTGATATTATGTACGGGTTCGGAAACTTTCATTCCCCCTATTCCGGGAGTGGACGCGGTGAACTACTGGACGCACAGGGATGCTTTGGACAGTAAAGAATTGCCGGCTTCTTTGGCTATTGTTGGTGGCGGGGTAATCGGTATGGAGTTTGCGTCGTTCTTCAACAGTTTGGGAGTACAAGTGACGGTGGTTGAGATGATGGACGAAATCCTGGGTGGAATGGATAAGGAGCTTTCCGCTTTGCTCCGTGCAGAATATACAAAACGAGGTATTAAATTCCTGCTTAGTACGAAAGTGGTCGGCTTGTCGCAGGCGGAAGAAGGGGTTGTTGTTTCTTATGAGAACGCGGAGGGAAACGGCAGTGTCATTGCAGAAAAGCTGTTGATGAGTGTCGGCCGTCGCCCGGTGACGAAAGGTTTCGGGCTCGAAAACTTGAATTTGGAGAAGACAGAGCGTGGCGCTATCAGAGTTAATGAAAAGATGCAGACTTCTGTGCCGGGCGTGTATGTTTGTGGTGACCTGACAGGATTCTCTTTGCTCGCTCATACGGCTGTTCGTGAAGCGGAAGTTGCCGTACATTCCATCTTGGGAAAGGAAGATGCCATGAGTTATCGGGCTATTCCGGGCGTAGTCTATACCAATCCGGAGATTGCCGGAGTGGGTGAAACGGAGGAATCGGCGTTGGCAAAAGGTATCACTTATCAGGTTATCAAATTTCCGATGGCTTACTCCGGTCGTTTTGTGGCGGAGAATGAGGGCGTGAACGGAGTCTGCAAAGTATTGTTGGATGAACAGCAACGGGTGATTGGAGCCCATGTATTGGGCAATCCGGCTTCGGAGATTATCACTCTTGCGGGCACTGCCATTGAGCTCGGATTGACGGCAGCGCAATGGAAAAAGATTGTTTTCCCGCATCCTACGGTAGGAGAGATTTTCCGGGAAGTGTTATAAACGGATTCTGATATCTGCGATCGTTCATTGATGCGGGTTTCTTACTGATAAAATCAAATATATGATGAGAAAATATATAATCACTCCGGCCTTATTGGCAATAGTTTGTATGGTGATGTGTCATTGTACATTTGTTGATATCATAAACTGTATTGTATGAAAAAAAGTCTTTTGTTGGTCACCCTTTCAGTTTGTTTGTTACCACTTTGGGGACAACAGAATTTCTCCCGGATAGATTCGCTTATCAAGAAGATGCTCCCCGAAGCATCCGAGGTCGGCATATCCGTCTACGATCTGACGGCTAAGAAATCGCTTTATAACTATCGTGCGGAGAAACTGTCCCGTCCTGCCTCTACCATGAAGCTGCTGACGGCTATTACCGCACTCTCCCGCCCCGAAGCTGCCGAACCTTTCCGCACGGAAGTATGGCACGATGGCGTGATAGAACATGATACTTTGCAAGGCAACCTGTATGTGGTAGGCGGCTTCGATCCTGAATTTAACAGCCAGTCGATGGATTCATTGATAGAAGAGGTAATCACTTTCCCTTTTTCGGTGATTAACGGACAGGTGTACGGCGATGTTTCGATGAAAGACTCTCTTTATTGGGGTAGTGGATGGGCATGGGACGATACTCCTGCGGGCTATCAGCCTTATCTCTCTCCATTGATGTTTTGCAAGGGGACTGTACAGGTTTCTGTCGTTCCTTCTACAGTGCAGGGCGATACGGCAAGTGTTTCCTGCCAGCCTCTGTCTTCCTATTATACAGTGACGAATCAGACGAAAACACGTACCTCTTCTGCCGGAAGATTCTCTTTCACGAGAGACTGGCTGACGAATGGAAACAATCTCCTTGTTTCGGGAAATGTCACTTCGATTCGAAAGGATGATGTCAACATCTACGACTCTCCCCGTTTTTTTATGCATACTTTCCTGGAGCGTCTTCGTGGGAAAGGAACCATGACTCCCCAGTCGTATGGCTTTGCCGAATTGCCTCGTGATAGTGTGACTGTAGAACGGATGGCTTGCTGGAATACTCCCGTGCAGAAAGTGCTGAACCAGTTGATGAAAGAGAGTGATAATCTCAATGCGGAAGCATTTCTTTGTCGCTTGGGGGCGCAGGCTACGGGAAAGAAGCAGGTAGCTGCCGAAGATGGTATTGTCGAGATTATGAAATTGATCCGTCGCCTGGGGCATGACCCGAAAGACTATAAGATTGCCGACGGTTGCGGACTGTCCAATTATAATTACCTCTCTCCTGCCCTGCTGGTGGACTTTCTGAAATATGCGTACTCGCAAACAGAGGTGTTTCAGATGTTATATAAATCTCTTCCCGTTGGCGGAGTGGACGGAACATTGAAATTCCGGATGAAAGGTACTCCTGCCTTCCGGAATGTTCATGCCAAAACAGGCTCGTTTACGGCAATAAATGCGCTTGCAGGCTATCTGAAGATGAAAAACGGACATGAAGTAGCCTTTGCCATTATGAACCAGAATGTGCTTTCGGCAGCTAAGGCACGGGCATTTCAGGATAAGGTGTGTGAGGTGATTATTGGGAAATAGATGGTGTCATAATACTCAAATTGAAAGACTTACCCCTGCTAAAGCTCTGTGCAGCAGAAGCACTTTCCTAAAGAAAAGTGTTTTGACACCCCAAAACAACCCAAGTGGAATTTCGTTGTTGAATCCGATTTCTATGTTGTCATAGGTTAAGTTTCTACTCTTTATAGAGTACTTATTGATTCTTCTATAACTTATTGATTTTTCTATAAAAAGATAATTGTATTCTCTAATAAGCAAAAATCGTTGGATTTTGTTTACCAGAGAATACAATTATACTTGTTTAGAATCGAATATTGTAAATCCTATATTCTATATTACTTGGCGTATTCAGCCCAATTGGTATTCTTCATATCGCCACTTTTAGCCAACTCTGCGTGCATACCAAGTGCAGCCTGAATAGCGTGTGGAGTCTGCGCGCGGTTGCCGGCCAGTTTGAGGTAATCCCAAAGAAGCTCTTTGTAGTCAGGATGAGCACAGTTTTCGATGATGGCTTGTGCACGTTCTTTCGGACTCTTGCCACGAAGATCGGCAACACCTTGCTCGGTGATAACGATGTTGACATCGTGCTCCGTGTGGTCGTGGTGGGATACCATCGGTACGATGGCACTGATCTTACCTTCCTTAGCCACAGACGGACAAGTGAAGATAGAGATGTAAGCGTTGCGGGTAAAGTCTCCCGAACCACCGATACCGTTCATCATTTTTGTTCCGCCGATATGGGTAGAGTTTACGTTGCCGTACAGGTCGACTTCGATGGCTGTATTGATAGAAATGATACCGAGACGGCGTACTATTTCCGGGCTGTTTGAGATTTCCGACGGACGAAGAACCAATTTATCGCGGAAGAAATCCATATCGTTGTAAATGCCTTCCAGACAGTCGTTTGTTACAGTCAGTGAGCAGGCGCTACCAAATTTGATACGTCCTTCGCGAATCAGTCCGATCACGGAGTTTTGTATTACCTCTGTGTACATTTCGAATGGAGGAATCGTTTTATCACGTCCCAATGCACCGAGTACGGCGTTGGCGATGTTTCCTACACCCGATTGCAGGGGTAAGAAAGTAGACGGGATGATACCACGTTTCATGTCGGCAGCGAGGAAGTCGGCAACATTCTGTCCGATTTTGTCGGTCAACGGATCGGCAGCGGCGAAAGAACGGGCTTCGTCCGGCCAGTTGGTTTCTACTACGCCAATAATCTTTTTCGGGTCTACCTGAACGTAAGGGAGCCCGATACGGTCACTCGTTTTATAGATAGGAATCTCGCGGCGGTAAGGAGGATCGAGCGGTTCGTATACGTCGTGCATACCCATGCCGGATTTGCTGTGTGCGCTGTTCAACTCCACGATGATCTGGTCGGCCAGACGGCAGATCGTCGGGGAAATACCACCGGCGGCAGTCAGATAAATTTTTCCGTCGGGAGTCACTTCGCAGGCTTCGATGATGGCTACGTTCACTTTGCCCATGAAGCCATAACGCACTTCCTGTGCCATTTGTGACAGATGGATGTCGTTGTAGGCAATTTCACCGTTATTCACAGCTTTGCGGAAGTCGGAGTTGGTGGTATAAGGGGCGCGGTAGCGGATGGCCTTTGCACGAGACATGACGCCGTCGCAAGATTCTCCGGTAGAAGCACCTGTAAAAATTCCTACTTGAAATGGGTTGCCTTTGGCATGTTCCGCTTCTGCAATTTTTGCAAGTTCAGCTGTAACAGCCTTTGCAGTTCCGGCGGGAGTAAATCCGCTCAGACCGATGTTGTAGCCATGTTTGATCAGGCTTGCAGCTTCTGCTGCCGAAATACGATTGAATGACATAAATAGTATAATTTCGCATTAAATGCGGTTGATATTTGTTGGTTAATACTTATCACTTAATACTTTCGTTGCAGGATTTCTCCCCAGATAATAGCGCGGCGGGCTTCTTCTACGGAATGGATGGAGAAGTCTTGGTCGCTGTCAGGTTCCGGATGGTTATAGTGGGAACCTTGCTTCGCGTTTCGTTTATCTTGTGCGGAACTGTTTGCTATGGATGCAGCTACAGATACTTCTTCTTTTTGCTTTTTCTTTGGCGCCGGTGTCGGCATCTTCTTTGATGTCGGCGTCGGCTTGGGAGCCGGTTGTTCTATGGGTATGGGCTGGAGCAGTTCGTCCATAGTCCTGCTGCCTCTCCCCCAGAATTCGGGTATGGGAATAGCATCAGGATCTACTTCGACCGGAGACGGTGCAGGCGGGACGGGGCGTTTATTCTGAGCCTTTTTCGACTTGTTGTTCTTGCTCACCTCTTTGAATATTCCCACAAGAATGACACCTGCTATCAGGAGAAATTTCAAAAAATCTTCCATTCTGTTTCACTTCTAAATAGTTAATCTGCCAAAGTTACACATTATATCT
>OKTE01000745.1_pt1 | contig 11570 bp, 10 predicted proteins | sample 1606151 | NCBI WGS metagenome assembly OKTE01 (sample SAMEA3879527, study PRJEB24766) | human gut metagenome | biome: human-associated habitat; feature: feces | place: USA | collected 1985/1987 | reverse complement strand
TCCAATGTCCCCGACCATATTGTGGCACGGCTGAAGCAGCGCGAACCCGAACGCAGTGTGGCGTCTTGGGCATTCCGTTATGCCGGTTCTCCCCAGGATGTACTGACAGTGCTGAGCGGCATGACTTATATGGAACATTTGCAGGATAACATCCGTACTTACTCTCCATTGGTACCACTCACGGAAGAGGAAACTCAGTATCTGTATGATACGGCAGATTTGATGATGGAGTACCCCACCATACCTTGCAACGACTGCAAGTACTGCATGCCTTGCCCGTATGGAATTGACATTCCTGCCATATTGATACATTACAATAAATGTGTCAATGAAGGAAATGTGCCGGAAAGCAGCCAGGATGAGAATTATCGGAAAGCACGCCGTGCTTTTCTCGTAGGATATGACCGAAGTGTACCCAAACTGAGGCAGGCCGACCATTGTACCGGGTGCAACCAGTGTTCTCCGCATTGCCCGCAAACGATTGATATTCCCAAAGAACTGCATCGTATTGACAAATTTGTAGAACAGTTGAAACAAGAGACTTTATAAAATGGAGAGTATCATTGACATACTGCACAAGGGAGGATACTCTTGTGTTATGAAGAACCGGGAGGAAGTCCGTACTTTCACCCAACGGGGAGTAGCGGATTTGTATGATTTGTACCAGGCAGATTCTGCATTTATGAAGGGGGCTGCCATTGCCGATAAGGTTATAGGGAAAGGTGCCGCTGCTTTGATGGTACTGGGAGGCTTTAAAACGGTCTATGCCGATATAATCAGCACTCCTGCGCTGGCATTGCTGTGCGAAGCAGGAATTGAAACGACTTTTGCCCAAGAGGTTCCCCATATCATTAACCGTGACAAGACCGGCTGGTGCCCGTTGGAGACGGCTTGCATGGAGCTGAATACGGTAGAGGAGATGTATCCGGTGATTCAGAATTTTATATCAAGAATCAGGGCAAAATAGCAACAGCCTGCTCTCTTTCCCTGATTACCTGATGCCTTTCTCTTCCAGCATCTTGAAGTCTTCCTTGAGCATACCGACATCATCCAGTGTGCGGGCTTCATTGTGGTCGTTCAGATAGACTCTGGGTCTTTCGATAAACAGAGCGCTGGTGACAGATAAAGAGTCATTCCGGTATGGGGTCTCCACTCCACCTATTTCCAGCATTGTCTGGAAGAATGAGGCACTGGAAGATACATTCTTCTGCCTATTGGCTTGTGCGGCCTCCAATAACGATGGGTATCTCTGCCGGTAGTTGTCGGACATCCAAATAAAGAATGGCACATGTATCTGATAATAGGAAGGTACCGGTGAAGCATGCAGAAAGAGATGCCGGTTGTCATCGAAAATATCTTCTCCATGGTCTGAAGTGTATATCAGGGCAGAATTGACATGTTGTTCTCGAAGCATATCTATCAGACGAACCAGAAAATTATCCGTGTAGCGGATAGAATTGTCATAGGCATTAATCAGGTTGTCTTTGTATTTCACTTCCGCATCAACGGGCATGTCCGGCAGGAAGAAAGCCTGCTCTGCCGGATAGCGCTCTTTATAATTAAAATGAGAACCGTAAGTGTGGAGAACTATAAATTGCCTGGAAACTCCTTTGCCCAGTTCTTTTGCTACCAGTTTCAACAGTTCGTTATCAGAGGGGTTGTAATTGGAATCCCCCACATCTTCTTTAATGAAATCATACGTGTCGGCTTCTTTGCCGAAGAAGTCTATAAATGAGTGGTTATAGCGCTGGTTCGAGAAAAAGGCGGTCTGGTAACCGGCTTCCTTGAATGCTGTGATAATCCCTTTTTGATAATAGATGGAATCAAAACTGGAAGCACTGACCGGTGACAGCAACATCGGAACACTCTTGTGGGTAGTGTTTGATTCTGTCAGCACATGGCTGAAAGCTGTCAGTCCGCCAATGCCCGACAGTCCCGGGTTAGTCTCCCGTTCGTAGCCGTACAAAGCCCAGTTGCATGCCCGTGAGGTTTCTCCCACCACCATTACATATACTTCCCTTTCATCAGCCTGATGAGTACTTCTAGCATGAAAGGTAAAATCTTTAGAGGTCTTGTGATAATTCCGCGTCTGGGCCGTCCGTTGAAAAGCAAGTGCTATGTTGTAGCATACGTTGGCAGGATACAGTTCGGATTTCGGCTCATACCGGTTATCTGTCAAATAAGCAGTGCCTAAGGATAATATTCCGGCAGACAACACATACAGAGTGCGACGGCGAGCTTGCCGGATGAATGCTTCGGACAGTCTGCGTTTGTGTACAATGGATATGGTTGCCAGAATTAATGCAGGTATATAGAGCACTACCACAATAACGATGGCAGGTATCAGATTGTCCAGCAGTTCCAGCGCCTCGCTCGAATTGGTTGTCACCAGATTCAGAAACATATCCACTGCGATAATGGACTGACCGAAAAGATACAGCAATACAAGCTGGAAGGCTCCGAAGAAGATGAACGGAAATAGCAGCCAGAATGTCCTGCCACAGTTTCTCGACCAAGCCATTACAGCATAATATATAGAAAGGGGTAGCAGGATATTACATATCTTTGCCGTCCATGATATGGGTTCTGTAAAGCATAGCACTACATTGGGCACTATCAGAATGACCAGAAACAGATAGAACAAATGTTCCTGATTGTCGAACCATTTTTTTATGTCTCTAAAAAGCTTCATTGATATTGAATATAAATCCGGTCTGGTGTTTGCCAAAACCTAAATCCAAACGTACGTTTACTCTCTTTTTGAACTCCCAGCGGTAGCCGAAACCATAATTAGGAAGAATATGCCTGGCCTCCAATTCCGAGAAATTCGGGAATATGGTTCCCGCCCCTACCCATACGGCAACTCCATTTCGCTTCCATACATGTTGGCGTAGTTCCAGCTGGGCATCCATTGCACACTTGTCACGGTAGCGCCCCTCATAATAGCCACGCATAGAATAGGAACTTCCCAATGTTGCCATCAGTCCCCAGGGCGGATTTCCGTAGTTCAGCAGAGTATGGAACTGGCCTGCCAACACCCCACCCTTCCACACGGACTGGTAATAGCTGGTCGTCAGTTCCGTATTGCTGAATGCATATTTATTTCCCAAAAAGGCCGGACTGAAGCGCTGGTCTATCCGTAGGTAATATCCTTTATAGGCATTTGTCAGAAAATCGCGTGAATCATACAACAAGGAAAACCCCAAGCTCACGTTGGTGCTACGCGCTTTCATTCCTTTCCATAATTCCGGTTTTTCAAAGTCATGTCCATACACGTAATCAAATGCTGTCATCGGACCGATATAAAAGTTACGTGCCATCCGGAACATGAAGTCCACCTTAACCTGCGCCTGAAAGCGATCGTATTCACTCTCATTGTCATCATTGGCTCCATTGTCATATCCTTGTCCCCAGTAAAGGCTTGGGAAAGAATAGAAATACAGATTGTAGTTCAACCGGTATTTGTCTTGGGGAAACAGATGGTTTCCACGTACTCCCAGCAAATAGAATCCCACTGTGGAGACATCCCCATACAGAGAGACATTGGACGGAGGGAGAATACTATCGTTCCGGTCGGTACGGTAGAGTCCTGCCGCCACCAGTCCGATTCCAAATTTGGTGTCACTGGAATAATGAGGCCCGCCTATAATGCTGAAATCAAATTTCTTGTTTTTCTTTTCTTTGTTGGCATCGTTGAAGTAATTCAAAATTTTTCCGAAAAAACTGCGTTTCTTGGGAAGCGAGTCTATCGGATACGTAGAAATTGAGTCCACAGAGTTTTTTGCTTCTGCAAGGTGTGTTTGTGCATGAACAGCCGTTTCTGTAATCAGCATCAATATTGGTAATATCCATTTTGTCAATTTAGTGTCCATTTGCTTGTAGAAAACTTCCGTGGCAAAGTTAGTTTTTATGTTCTTCATTACAACAATGTTACTGTTCTTTTTGTTTCCAATTTTTCTCTTTTAATGTTCATTTCTACATTGCATGTGGGGTTTACTCTTTTTAACTACATCATTTATAGAACTTTCCTCGATTTATACTGTTATTTTAATATTACAAAGAACAACATGATATTGAATTATGAAAACAGCAATGGACATTCCCGATAAAGAGGGACAGAAACGACTGGTAATCGTAGGCGGCGGCTTTGGCGGATTAAAGCTGGCACGAAAATTGAAAAGCAACAAGTTTCAGATAGTTTTACTGGATAAGAATAACCATCACATCTTCCAACCGTTACTCTATCAAGTGGCCACAGCAGGTATTGAACCGAGTGCCATATCATTCCCATACCGAAAAATCTTCAAAAAAAGAGAGCATTTCCATATACGTATTTGTGAAGCACAGCAAGTCTTCCCGGAACACAATCTGCTGGAGACTTCCATCGGCACGCTGGCATACGACTATTTGGTCATTGCCACCGGCTGCAACACAAATTATTTTGGAAACGACGGGCTGGAGAAACAGACCATGGCACTAAAGAATACTTCGGAAGCCTTGTTCAACCGAAACCAGATATTGGATAGTTTTGAACAAGCCCAGAACACCGGTAATAAAGAAGAGCGCAGGCGTCTGATGACCTTTGCCATTGTAGGCGGTGGAGCTACGGGAATAGAGTTGGCTGGTGCTTTGGCCGAGATGAGGAAGTTTGTCCTTCCTCAAGACTATCCGGACTTGAATATCAATGAGATGCGTATCATCTTGTTGGATGGCTCTTCCCGGCTCTTGTCTGCTTTTTCAGAAGAGTCTTCCAAAGAAGTGGCCGATTATCTGAAGAAGCGTGATGTGGAAATCAAATTGAACCAACGGGTGATGGGATACGAGAATTATCAATTGGCATTGAATGACGGGACTGCCATCGATACCAAAAATAATGTATTCTGGGTGGCCGGTGTCAAGGCAAACAGCCTTCAAGGATTGCCTGCCGATGCCTATGGACCGGGAAACCGCTTGAAGGTGGACACTTATAACCGTCTTTCTCAATATCCCAATATTTTCGCTATCGGGGATACGGCCCTTATGATTTCTGAGGAGTATCCCAAAGGACACCCGCAAGTGGTGCAACCAGCCATCCAGCAGGCCCGCAACTTGATAAGGAACTTGCAGCGTGCAGAAGCAGGCCTGCCGCTGCAACCGTTTATATATCAAAACAAAGGCTCCATGGCGACCATTGGCCGCAATCATGCCGTAGTCGAGCTTAAGAAACTGCGTTTTGGCGGTTTTCCGGCATGGGCTGTGTGGCTATTCATCCATTTGATGAGTATTGTGGGTGTAAAGAACCGTCTTTTCATCTTCGTAGACTGGATGTGGAGTTACTTTACCTATGACCCGTCTTTACGGATTATCATCAAACCCTTGAAGCGGGAGTAAACTTTTATTGAGTAATATTTGTTATAGTTCATATACGAACTTAAAAACGAATGAATATGTTAAAACAACTTTTATTTCCCGCCAAACCGGACGGAACGGCAACATCTGCTATGCTATTGATTGCAAGAATTGTATTCGGTATATTATTAATGAACCACGGTATCCAGAAGTGGACTAACTTTCAAGAGCTGTCGGCCGTTTTCCCTGACCCGCTGGGTGTAGGCAGTCCGCTGTCTTTAGGACTGGCTATCTTTGGTGAATTGGCATGTTCCATGGCATTCATTATAGGTTTTCTCTATCGTTTGGCTATGATACCAATGGTGTTTACAATGGCTGTTGCCTTTTTTGTAATTCATGGTAATGACCCGTTTGCCACGAAAGAGTTGGCTTTTGTATATCTGGTAGTGTTCATATTGATGTATATCATAGGTCCGGGCAAGTTTGCCGTTGACCGCTGGATAAGAAAAGCTCTTTTCCAAAAGGCTCGTAAATAGACACTTCCGTTTTACTGAAAACAGATTTTAAGCTCAAATAGGATGTATTTTCGTAAAAAATCCTATATTTGCGGATGCTTAAAATAACTCGATGAGCTATAAAGCTAATTAAACACAGTAAAATAAAAAAGAGTGATTATGAAAAAGTTCAATTTGAAGATGGTTGCGACCGTAATGATTTGCGGCTCGTTTCTTTTCAGTTCTTGTATCGGTTCTTTTGGACTGCATAGTAAACTGGTCAGCTGGAATCAAGGTATTGGTACCAAGTTTGTAAACGAACTGGTTTATCTGGCATTCAATATTATCCCGGTATATGGCGTTTGCTATCTGGCCGATGCATTGGTCATCAACTCCATCGAATTCTGGAGTGGTTCAAACCCTATGGCCAGCATTGGTGATGTAAAGAAAGTGAAAGGCGAAAACGGTGACTACCTGGTAGAGACACTTGAAAACGGCTATTCTATCACCAAAGAAGGTGAGACTGCTTCTATGGAACTCATTTACAACAAAGAGTTGAATACTTGGAATGTTGTTGCCGATGGTGTCAGCACAGAATTGCTGCAAATGAACAATGACGGCACTGCACAAATGACCCTTCCGAACGGTGAGGAAATGACAGTGACGCTGGATGCCCAAGGTGTGGCAGCAGCACGTCAGGCGACGATGATTGGCACGTACTACGCTTTTAATTAATGGAAAATTGAAAATGGAAAGTGGCTGGTACATAGATGCCCAATAAGCATTTCTCACTTTCCATTTTCAACTTTCATTAGAACGGATATCCCACAGCAAAGTGGAAAGCAAAATCGCGGCTGAATTTAGGATGAATAATGGGATAACGGTCTTTTTTCTTTTCATAAGCCGGATTGATGGCCTTCATACCTCCGTCGAAACGCAATACAAAGAAATCCAGGTCAAGACGCAATCCCAAACCATATGCCACGGCAATCTGCTTATAGAACTTGTCAAATTTAAACTGACCTCCCGGCTGGTCTTTATAATCCCGTATTGTCCAGATATTCCCGGCATCTACAAAGAGGGCTCCTCTGAATTTCCAGAACAACCGTGTGCGGTATTCAATGCTGGCATCCAGCTTGATGTCTCCCGACTGGTTCATGAAGTTATTATCGCCGGGGAAAGAACCGGGCCCCAAATCACGTACAGACCATCCGCGCACACTGTTGGCGCCGCCGGAGAAGTAGCGCTTCTCAAATGGAAGCATTGTTGCATTGCCGTATGGAATGGCAATACCGGCACCAAAATGAAATGCCAATGAATTGCGGTTGTCAATGACCAGATTCTTGGCAAAGTCAAAATCGCCTTTCAGGTATTGGGCAAAAGGAATGTTCAACAAAGTGTATTCCCCCGATGCATTCTTTTTCATTCCTACGAGCTTTGCCACAGCATACAACAAGTTACCCGCCGATTCAAAATTGAGGCGGATGGTATAGGAATTTCCGATACCGGAGTTATTCATCAATGCTCTTCCGGCACTGTTGTAGATATAGCTATAGCCGGTGCGGACAATAAAGCGGTCTTCATAATTGTATTTGAGGATGTAGTTCTCGTCTTTCTCCAGATATTTTTCTCTAAACAGTGAGTCTATACTAGGCATGTAGAGATAATTGATGTCCAGCAAATCAATGCGATGTTGCGAGCGACGCTGCTGTACCCCCCATTTATAGCTCCATCCGGCAGATGCTACAATGCGCGTGAATTCCGGGCGTATCTGGTAGTTATATTGCAACCCAAACTCTGTAGTAGCCCTTATCCTCCGCTTGAAATCGCTGGATACAAAGGGGAACATGAACCTTGGGAAATTGATGGTTGTTTCCGCACCTAATTCTATGTAGTCTTGATTCAAGGAGCTCTGCAAACCGGACACAGCCTCGTATGCCCCACGTAGCTTGAACATGAATGTTTCGGAACCTTTGAACATGTTGCGGTGCTGAAAAGCCACCGAAGCGGCAGCTCCCAAATCGCCGGCAGAGTTTGTGCCTTCCACCTCAAAAGATACGGACTGATGCTTGCCTCTGGTCAGCATCACATAGGCGTTGAGCTTTGCACTGTCACTCTGTTGCACTTCAAAAAAACGGATATTGGTATATTTCAGGGCTTGCAGGCGTCCGTAGTTGGAGTAGGTACGCTGCACGTTCTGCTCGTTATAGAGAGTTCCCGGAGTGATGCGCAGATTGTTGGTCAGCACTTTGGGGCGCAGATAAAGCTTGTCTTTGTAGTAGATGGGAAAGCCTTTGTAATGCAATGAATCATTCACCTCGATGCTGTTCTGGGTGGATGCCTGCAACACATTATAATCGGTAATGAAACTCACTTTATTGATAGTGTATTGCCGGTGATTCTGCGGCGTATCCTCGTTATGCTGTCTGTATGGAGCCAAATGCAGTGTCAAATCTACCAGATAAGAATTACGGACAGTATCCGCAGTATAGGATATGTACTCTTTATTGAACTTGTAATATCCATTCTGAAGCAGTTTGTTTGTGATGCGCTGGCGTTCTGCATCCAGTACATTGACATCAAAATACATGCCTTCGGATAATAAGGTTACTGCGGAATCCTGCCGCATGTATTCCTTTATTTTACTGTCCTGGATATCATATTTCAAGGTACGAACTTTATAGGGCTTGCCGGTTGTCACTTTATAGACCAACTTCATCTTTTTCTTCTTGACTTGGCGTACCGGTTCCACCAGGGCGCCCATATAGCCCATATTCTGCACAGCCTTAGTGATTTCTTCCCTGGTCCGGTTGGTTTCCTCCTCACTGTATATGACCGGGGCATCACCTAATTTCCTCAATGTACGGTTTATCCAGCGTGTAGAGTCCCGTCCGGACCAGTTGTAGACATACAACTGGGTCTTTATCAGGCTGAACCACTTCGCATTGGGATTCTGGCGGATGTACATGGAGAGATTGGATGGTTTTACTTCCTTATTATCAGTATGTATGCGCACTTCATCCAGCAAATACGAGCCGTCCGGCACATATTTGGTAGAAGAACAGGAAGCCAACAAAAGTACGATAGTAGTAAGTATCGCGTAGCGGAAACCTTTATCCATACCGAGTCATTAATTGCGCATAAACAGCTACAAATATACTTGTATTTTTTTGTTCCCGAAATAAAAAACGCCGGAAGAGTGCAGAGTTTTTGATTATATTGAAATAATCACGTATTTTTGTCAAATGATAACATGTGTGTCCTATGGCATTAAGTAAAAATCGCATTAAATATATCCACTCGTTGGAGCAGAAAAAGAACCGGAAGGCCGACAAGGTATTTCTGGCAGAAGGACCTAAACTCGTAGGGGATTTGTTGGGACATTTTCCTTGTCAGTTCTTGCTGGCAACTTCAGAATGGCTTTCCCGGAACCGCCCTCTCTCCACCGTAGTATCGGAGGAGGAACTTTCGCGTGCCAGCCTGCTGAAAACTCCCCAACAAGTGCTGGCTGTGTTCCGGCAGCCGGATGAGGAGACGGATATTTCCGTCATCAGCCACTCCCTCTGTCTGGCTTTGGATGATGTGCAAGACCCCGGTAACCTGGGAACGATTGTCCGCCTTGCTGATTGGTTCGGGATAGAGCATATTTTCTGTTCGCCCAACACGGTGGATATCTATAATCCCAAAACTGTGCAGGCCACGATGGGAGGTATCGCACGCGTCAGACTGCATTATACTCCCCTACCCGAGTTCATCCGCTCACTGAAGGATATTCCCGTTTACGGCACTTTCCTGGACGGAGAGAATATGTACGGACAACCGCTTTCGAAAAATGGGCTGATTGTGATGGGTAATGAAGGAAATGGCATCGGAAAAGAAGTGGAGGCACTCATCAACCGCAAACTATACATACCGAATTATCCCGCCAGCCGTGAGACCTCGGAGTCATTGAACGTGGCTATTGCCACAGCAGTAGTTTGCGCTGAGTTCCGGCGCCAGGCTGCATTGTAGTAAAATCAAAAGGAAAAAACAACCAGGGAATCAAATAAGGCAATTCTTCCTCGATAACCGGAGGGATTGCCGTCAGTATATTGCAGCACGTATCAAAATGAGGATAGTCTGTTTCCACCTCCGTAAGCAAAGCTATGACTCCCGGTAGCCATTCCGTATTCTCCACCTCTTCTGTCAATGGGAAGATACGTGATACACATTGTCCTTCACCTATCTCCACCACATATTGTTTCAGATAGCCATGCCCGGGAAGAAACAGAAAATGGGAAGCGTAGCGTTTCATGCTTTCGGACGGGGACGTATGGTTCTGGGAGTCGTGGTATTTTCCTGCTCCTGAATTTCCAGAGGTTTCAATTTCTCAGGTTTTCCGATACTGTCTTTGCGAAGGGAGTCTGTCGCCTGCTGAAGGCTGTCCTTTGGGGCAATGACCAAGCTGTCCGTGGCGTGATAGCGCATCAGTGAGATACGGTCTGCCAGCAAAGGCTGTGGAGTCTCCTGCTGCGGATAATAGATGAACCCGCGTATTTCCTTGATTTCTCCTAAAGTATCGGCAAACAAGGTGAGCGTTTCCACACCTGTGTCTTGTACTTTCCGAATGGCACTGATGACACTGTCATTCTTTTCGTAAAGAATCTGCATCGCCATCAACGGAGCATGTATGCTGTCCGGTGCACCGTTGTGGAAACGGAAGCGCACGCTCCAGCGCAGCGTGTCACGGTCGTGGAAATTGGTGTCTGATGGCAACGTAAACGTTATCTTGTTGTCCAGGGGCATACCCGTCAACTGATAGATATGCTGCCATATCCACACGTCGATACTGTCTCCGGGAAGTGATTCTTTCGGCTTGTTGTCACGCAGGGCAATCAAGTGGTTGATACCGTCTCTCTCGGCTTTCAACCGTACATTCACTTTCTCGTAGATTTTGGTAAGTACTTCCGGGTTACGGGCAAACCAGAACATAGAAGAGTCAAAATCGGCCTGAGTAATGCCATATTTCTTGAAAACCGATTCAATGTATAGCACCCGCTTATAACTTTCGTTATACGGCACTTCTTCACCCATAGCTTTGGCTATGTGATAATCATAAAGCACGTTTTCCATCTTGGCATCCGGAAGGACGGTTTCAGGTCTTTTCACCTTACAAGCCGTCAGACTGAACACCAGAAGGACTACGCTACACCATTGAATTCGATTTATTCCTTTCATGATTTCTTTATGGCAGCATGATAGGCATCATTGAAGTCCTTGCCGTAGAACAACAGCAAAGCAATGATACCGCAACTGATTGCTGCATCCGCAAAATTGAATATCGGGCTGAAGAAAATGAAATGTTCTCCACCGACAAACGGCATCCATGCGGGCCAGTTTGTATCAATGATGGGGAAATAGAACATATCCACCACCTTGCCATGGAACCACGGGGCATATCCCCCTCCTTCAGGCATGAAGGAGGCTATCTGCGAATGGGTGCTTTCGTTGAACAGCACGCCATAGAACACACTGTCGACAATGTTTCCCAAGGCTCCCGTCAAGACCAAAGACACACAGATGATAAATCCGGTCTTCATGCCTTGCTTCACGAACTTGTACAGAAACCAGCCAATGACCGTGACTGCAGCAATGCGGAACAAGGTCAGGAACAGTTTGGCGAATATTTCCATACCGAAAGCCATACCACTATTCTCGGTAAAGTATATATAGAACCAATCCGTAATTCGGATACTCTCATGCCAGTAC
>OKTE01000740.1_pt1 | contig 11669 bp, 7 predicted proteins | sample 1606151 | NCBI WGS metagenome assembly OKTE01 (sample SAMEA3879527, study PRJEB24766) | human gut metagenome | biome: human-associated habitat; feature: feces | place: USA | collected 1985/1987 | reverse complement strand
AATACCCGACTCCCGCTCACCAGCCTTCACGACCGCCTCATGCACATGCATGCCATACATCCCCTTGCCGCCATATTTAGGGAGTAACGCAGGATGGATGTTCACGATCTTACCGGGAAAAGCCTGAAGAATCACGTCTGAGATCTTATTCATAAAACCGGCCAACACGATAAGGCAGACATCATATTCCGCCAACTTTTCCAAGATCGGCACACCGGCAATAAATTCCTCCCGTGAAAACACGAAAGAAGGTACGCCCAACTTATTTACCCGCCCATGCACGCCAACATTACGATTATTTGATAAAACAACCGCAACATTAACGTTTTCACTGTTAGCAAAATATCGGGCGATGTTCTCGGCATTCGTACCAGATCCGGAAGCAAAAATCGCTATGTTTTTCATATTTTTAGATGTTTAAATGCACAAGAAAAGAAAAAATGTGCAGTTTTCCGCATTTTTAGCTTATTAAATTTGCTTTGTAACATAAAAAATTCTTTTCTTTGCACTGCAAATTTAAAAAGTATATTCGTATTTATTAATCTAAATTGAAAAAGTTATGTCTGAAGTTGCTGAAAGAGTAAAAGCTATCATCGTTGACAAGTTAAGTGTTGAAGAAACAGAAGTTACAAACGAAGCAAGCTTTACTAACGATTTAGGAGCAGACTCTCTTGACACTGTAGAATTGATTATGGAATTCGAAAAAGAATTCGGTATCTCTATTCCTGATGACCAAGCAGAAAAGATTGGTACTGTAGGTGATGCTGTATCTTATATCGAAGAACACGCTAAGTAATTCGATTTCATCAATATGGAATTAAAAAGAGTGGTAGTAACAGGCCTTGGCGCCATTACTCCCGTTGGCAACAGCGTTCCCGAATTTTGGGAAAACCTTGTGAACGGGGTTAGTGGAGCAGGGCCTATTACTCATTTTGATGCGTCGTTATTCAAGACCCAATTCGCATGCGAAGTGAAAGACTTCGATGCAACGAAATACATAGACCGTAAAGAAGCAAGAAAGATGGACCTGTATACTCAATATGCCATCGCTGTTGCCAAAGAAGCGGTATCGGACTCCGGTCTTGACGTCGAAAAAGAAGATTTGAACAGAATCGGTGTTATTTTTGGCGCCGGTATCGGTGGTATACATACATTCGAGGAAGAAGTAGGCAACTACTACACTCACAAGGAAATAGGTCCCAAGTTCAATCCGTTCTTCATCCCGAAGATGATCTCGGATATCGCTGCCGGACAGATTTCTATCATGTATGGCTTCCATGGTCCTAACTACGCGACTTGTTCAGCATGTGCTACTTCAACCAACGCTATTGCAGATGCCTTCAACCTGATTCGTCTGGGTAAAGCAAACGTAATTGTATCCGGTGGTTCGGAAGCAGCTATCTTCCCGGCAGGTGTGGGCGGTTTCAACGCTATGCACGCACTGTCAACACGCAACGACGAAGCTTCTAAAGCTTCACGTCCGTTTAGCGCAAGCCGTGATGGTTTCGTTATGGGCGAAGGTGGCGGTTGCCTGATCCTGGAAGAACTGGAACACGCTAAAGCTCGCGGTGCAAAAATCTATGCAGAAGTTGCCGGTGTAGGTATGTCTGCAGATGCACATCACCTGACAGCTTCTCATCCGGAAGGTCTGGGAGCGAAGTTGGTGATGAAAAATGCACTGGAAGATGCGGAAATGGATCCGAAAGAAGTAGATTATATCAATGTACACGGTACATCTACTCCGGTTGGTGATATTTCAGAAGCAAAAGCAATCAAGGAAGTATTCGGTGATCATGCGTTCGAGTTGAACATCAGTTCAACAAAATCAATGACAGGTCACTTGCTGGGAGCTGCCGGTGCGGTAGAATCTATTGCAAGTATCCTTGCTATCAAGAACGGCATTGTTCCTCCGACTATCAACCACGAAGAAGGTGACAACGACGAGAATATCGACTATAACCTTAATTTCACGTTCAATAAAGCACAGAAACGCGAAGTTAATGTTGCCTTGTCCAATACATTTGGATTTGGTGGTCACAATGCGTGCGTTATCTTCAAGAAATACGCAGAGTAATATCGTGTTACGTAACGAAATAGATAAGATAAGGCTCTTGTTCCGCAAGGATAGAGAGTCTTATCTTTGTTTTTACCGGATACTCGGGTTCTACCCGCGCAATATCCAACTTTATGAGCAGGCTCTCCTGCACAAATCAACTTCTGTCCGCTCCGACAAGGGACGTCCCCTCAACAATGAACGGCTGGAGTTTTTAGGTGACGCCATCCTCGACGCCATCGTAGGAGATATTGTCTATAAACGTTTTGAAGGGAAACGGGAAGGTTTCCTGACCAACACACGTTCTAAGATCGTACAACGGGAGACTTTGAATAAGTTGGCCGTTGAAATCGGCTTGGATAAACTCATAAAGTATTCCACCCGCTCTTCTTCTCACAACAGTTATATGTACGGAAATGCTTTTGAGGCATTTATCGGAGCTATTTATCTGGATCAGGGGTATGAACGCTGCAAACAGTTTATGGAGCAGCGGATCATCAACCGTTATATCGACCTGGATAAAATATCCCGAAAAGAGGTTAACTTCAAATCCAAACTTATTGAGTGGAGCCAAAAAAATAAGATGGAGGTTTCCTTTGAGTTAATCGAGCAATTTCTCGATCACGACAGCAACCCTGTCTTCCAAACCGAAGTACGCATTGAAGGACTTCCGGCAGGAACAGGTACGGGATATTCCAAGAAGGAGTCTCAACAGAATGCTGCCCAAATGGCTATAAAGAAAGTAAAGGAACCCGTATTTATGTCAACTGTCGAAGAGATCAAAGCACAACATTCAGCAACTACAACAGAACCGGAGTTTGAACTTGCAACTAACTCTGAAACTGAATTGTCAACTGAATTTGAGAATGAACTTGAAGCCGAACTGAATGTAATTCCCGAGACAAAACTGGAGAATGTTTTAGAAGAAAACACCTCCGATAATGAAATTTCTACGGTACAACCTACTATGGAAGCCGAGGAGACTAGCCAAAGCAAATCCCCATGCGACGCCCCTGAATCACCAAATCGTGATCTTCAGTAACTAATTTCAGTTTTCCTGCAACTTCTTCAAGAGGGATAGATGCAATATCGTCCCCTTTTAAAGCTACCATACGCCCGAATTCCCCCTTGGCGATCAATTCTGTCGCATGGCCGCCCATACGGGTAGAAAGATTGCGGTCGAAAGGAGTAGGCGAACCACCACGCTGAATATACCCCAGAACTGTTTCGCGAGTTTCTATACCAGTTTCATATTCAATCTCCTGCGCAATATATTCAGCAGCCCGTTTGCGTCCGTCTGTCCTAATACCTTCTGCTACCACTACAATAGAATAAGGCTTGCCCTTTTTCAGTCTTTCCAGAATCGTATTACCAATATTTTTAATGTCATAAGCAATTTCAGGGAGAAGAATCACATCCCCTCCTCCTGCCATACCGGAATACAAGGCAATCCAACCCGCCTTGTGCCCCATCACTTCAATCACCATCACCCTTTTGTGAGAACTTGCGGTGGAATGTAAACGGTCGATGGCATCGGTAGCAATACTTACTGCCGAGTCGAAACCGAAAGAAATATCTGTACCCCAAATATCATTATCAATGGTTTTAGGAACAGATACGATATTCACTCCCATCGCAGCAAACTTCGCCGCAGTCTTCTGTGTTCCATTTCCGCCGATACAAACGACACAGTCGAGTTCCATTTCCCGGATATTCTGAAGGATTAAAGACGGTTTGTCAACATCAGAGACAACGCCTCCTTTTTTGAAAGGCTTCTCACGAGATGTTCCTAACATCGTTCCACCCAGATTGAGCAAACCGGAGAGCGACTTGTCTGTAATAGATTCGACATCTTTAGTCAGCAAGCCCTGAAAACCGCTGTGAATACCTACTACTTCCATCCCGTAATAATTGATGGCAGTTTTGCACACGCCACGAATCGTGGCATTAATACCGGGACAGTCCCCGCCGGATGTTAAGATTCCAATTCTCATTGTCGCATTTTTTAGTCTAAAACTCGGGATTTATATGAAAGTCGTCTATTTTTAACGATTATTTCCGTCGTAAAGATAGAAAAAAAAGATAAATAAGTTACTTTTGCACGACTAAACATTATTATGTTAAAGCAGAAATGAATATTACAAAAATTATTAGTAAGACTTTCGATTCCCGTTTAAAACAGATAGACCTATATGCTAGTCAGGCTAGTGAGATACAGCATCGTGTGTTAAGCCGCTTAACACGCCAGGCCGCTCAAACAGAATGGGGAAGAAAGTACGATTATTCCTCTATCCGTAACTATGAAGATTTCCGTAAACGTGTTCCTATCCAGACATACGAAGAAATTAAGCCTTATGTAGAACGTTTGCGAGCTGGGGAACAGAATCTGCTTTGGCCATCGGAGATACGCTGGTTTGCAAAATCCTCCGGAACGACTAATGATAAAAGTAAATTCCTTCCCGTCAGCAAGGAAGCGCTGGAAGATATTCATTACAGAGGAGGAAAAGACGCGGCAGCTCTTTATTTCCGCATCAATCCGGATAGCCATTTCTTCTCCGGCAAGGGACTGATTCTAGGAGGAAGCCATAGCCCGAACCTCAATTCCAATCATAGTTTAGTAGGAGATTTATCCGCTATTCTGATTCAAAACGTAAATCCGCTTATCAATTTCATTCGTGTACCAAGCAAGAAAATTGCGTTGATGAGCGAATGGGAAACCAAGATAGAAGCAATCGCCAACAGCACTATTCCGGTAAATGTGACAAGTCTGTCCGGTGTACCGTCGTGGATGTTGGTACTTATCAAACGTGTTCTTGAAAAGACAGGAAAGCAGGCACTAGAAGAAGTATGGCCCAATCTGGAAGTCTTCTTCCACGGTGGAGTGGCTTTCACACCGTATCGTGAGCAATATAAACAGGTGATTACAACACCTAAAATGCATTATGTAGAGACCTACAATGCTTCGGAAGGATATTTCGGAACCCAGAACGACCTTTCCGATCCTGCCATGTTATTAATGATCGACTATGGAATTTTCTACGAATTTGTTCCATTGGAGGAAGTGGGAAAAGAAAATCCACGGGCTTATTGTCTTGAAGAAGTCGAGCTCAACAAGAACTATGCAATGGTTATTTCTACTTCCTGTGGTTTGTGGAGATACATGATTGGTGATACAGTGAAGTTTACCAGCAAGAATCCCTATAAGTTTGTCATCACGGGAAGAACGAAGCATTTCATCAACGCATTTGGTGAAGAGCTGATTGTCGATAATGCTGAAAAAGGATTGGCAAAGGCTTGCGCCGAGACCGGAGCACAAATTTGCGAATATTCTGCAGCACCGGTGTTTATGGATGAGAACGCAAAATGCAGGCACCAGTGGCTAATAGAATTTGCCAAAATGCCGGATTCCGTAGAAAAGTTCGCTTCGATACTTGACGCTACGCTGAAAGAGGTTAACTCTGACTATGAAGCCAAACGATGGAAAGATATCGCTTTGCAACCATTGGAAGTGATCGTAGCCCGTCAGGGATTGTTCCATGACTGGCTGGCACAGAAAGGAAAACTGGGAGGACAACACAAAGTACCCAGATTAAGCAATACACGCGAATATATAGAAGCAATGCTGGTGCTGAATAATAGCGCTCATCCGGAAGAATAACCAAAAACCAAAACATAACCACTACAAGTTTTTTTTCCATTACAGAGGTTACTTGTATAAGGAGAGAGCGTCAAAACAACTCTCCGATTTCTTTCAGGCACGGATTACACGAATAAACAAGGAAAGAGAATAAACTTATCCATGTAATTCGTGTAATCCGTGCCTTAGTTATATCGATTAGCAAGCTAAGTTTTGTTTTAAAAAACTTGCGTCAGAGCGTTCATCTTCCCAATATGTAAGATTAACGGGCATTGACTATGATTCCTCCTCCTAGTAGCAATCCGTCTCCATAGAATGCAGCAGCCTGTCCGGGAGCAATGGCTGTTAATGGTTCATGAAGCTGCACGTGCAGTAAATGATCCGATGTGACGGTAATCGTACCATGGTTTTCCTGCTTGCGATAGCGTATCTTCACAATTATGTCAGAGCGTCCTAAAGTACGCTCCTGATTTACAAGATTCCAATCTTTCAACCACATTTCTGTTTTTTCCAACGATGAAAGAGAAGCCAACATTACTTCATTATTTTCAGGATCAATCTCTTTCACAAATACAGGACGATTCAGATGAATGCCCAAACCGCGTCTCTGCCCAATAGTATAAAAGGGATAGCCCTCATGCCAGGCAATAAAGTTCCCCTTTTCATCGACAAATCTTCCTCTTCTGATTCTGTCAGACCAAGTCTGTTTATCGCTGCCCGATGTCTGACTATTGTTGATTGATGCCTCACTATTACTGACCGACATCTGACCATTTCTGACCAACCAGTCTTTTAAAAAGGTCCGATAGTCCATCGGGCAAAAACAGACACCAATACTATCCTTTTTGGTTGCCACCTTTCGAAAACCATGTTCAGCAGCCCAGGCACGGGCTTCAGCTTTCGTAATATCGCCCATCGGCAACAGCATCCTATTAAGAATATCCTGTTTCAATCCCCATAAGAAGAAGGTTTGATCCTTATCCGAATCGGCGGCATACGTTATATAAAAGGTTTCATTTAGTTGTATATTCTGTGCATAGTGTCCGGTAGCAATATAAAAAACTCCCATTTCATCGGCAATCTTAGCAAGCAAAGGCCATTTCAGGTAATTATTGCACAAGGTACAGGGGACCGGAGTACGTCCTGCCAGGTATTCCTGCACAAAATATTCAATAATCTGCCGGGCAAATATTTCACGGGCATCGTATGTTATATGCCGTATTCCTAAACGTTCTGCCAAATTACGGGCATCTTCCAGGTATTCTGTCGAACCATTCAATTCATAAAAACGAAAGGTTACCCCGATTACTTCATAACCGGCTTCCAGCAATCGCATAGCAGCAACAGAGCTATCTGTACCGCCACTCATTCCAAGCAATACGCGTTTGTTTTCCTCTATCATGCTGCAAAATTAAGTATTTTCCCGTATCTTTGTCAGTTAAAGCCTAAAAGAGAATGAAAGAGAGACCAACTAACGGACAAGTTATAATCGTTTTCACAGAGCATCCGATACTCGGCATATTACTGATTCCGTATATTGCGGAAAGGCTGAACGATGGCACCTTGCAATTAGTGGAGCAAGCGTTTCACGCCTCTCCGGAAGCTATGAGCATAATGAGCGAAGCGGAAAGACAAGCTATCGATATCGCTTCATACTATACAGAAAAGTATCTGATGGGCCTCTACTCCCGTGAAAAAACAGTATCACGCTTTCTACATAAGCTATCCGAAGATCCGGAACGAATTAAAAATAATATTCGCCCGTTCATCGAAAAGAAGCTGTTGGAGATGCTGGCGTTGATACGGGAAAATGGACTGCCTTTTTATCAGAAACAAGCCGGTAGCAAAATCTTATACGCCCATCATATTTATCATATCAACCCTCACGACGTAGAAATTCGCGTAACGTTTCATGTTGACAGTAAAACGTTCCGTTATCAGTTGCAGTGTTATTATGAAGGGCAACCGTTCTCTTTGAGTGAGTTAAAACCGGTAGTTGTACTGACCTCCTCGCCGGCCACTCTATTATTGGGAATGGAGTTATATTTCTTTCCGCACATTGAAAGCGCACGTATCTTACCTTTCACAAAGAAAAGATCGATTAGCGTAGACGCTTTGCAGATTGAGAAATACATAGACAACATCGTTATTCCAATTGCACGTTATCACGATATCGAGACTCACGGTTTGAATATTACTGAAGAAGAATGTGCCTGTGAAGCTGTTCTCTCATTCGAAGATGCCACATACAACGGACAAGCATTGCAACTTGTCTTCCGCTATGGAGACCAGACATTTGCACCAGATAGTGCTAATGAAATGAAGAAAATCATTTATCGGAAAACATCCGGTGAAATCGGCTTTTTCCCGCGTAATATTACAGTGGAAGAACAAGCAGTCCAACTCTTAACGAATGCCGGTCTGCAACAACTCAATGCCACACACTTCCAACTATCCGCCAAAGCTCCGGAAAAGACAATTGTCGAATGGATCAACAATCATCGGGAGATGTTGCAGCAATCCTTTCACCTTACCAGTAATGTAGGGAATGCATTATATTGTCTGGATGAGATACGCATCGAGCAAAGCTGCGACGATGAGGTTGACTGGTTTGAACTGCACATCACTGTTGTTATCGGTAATCTGCGCATTCCTTTTTCACGTTTCCGCAAACATATCCTCGAAGAAAAGCGGGAATATCTGCTACCTGACGGGCGTATGATTCTCCTGCCTGAAGAGTGGTTCAGCAAATATGCGAACTTACTGGAGATGGGAGTACAAACAGAAAAAGGAATTCGGTTGAAACATGCATTTATAGGTGCCGTACAGACAGCTTTGGGTGAGGATGGAGTGAAAAAATTCCCCGCGAAGCAGCAAATACATAACGTTGCCGTACCAAGAACGCTTAAAGCAACGTTACGTCCCTATCAGCAGAAAGGATTCTCGTGGATGGTACACCTCCATAAACAAGGATTTGGCGGATGCCTGGCAGATGACATGGGACTCGGGAAGACGCTTCAAACCCTGCTACAGTACATATATAAGCCATCCGCTCCCAAACAACCCGCTACCCTAATTGTAGTCCCCACATCGCTACTTCACAACTGGCGACGGGAAGCCAAGCGCTTTACAGGGCTCTCAATGATGGAATACAACAACACCGTGGCTATAGACAAGAAACGTCCGGAAAAATTCTTCGGTCATTTTCACTTGATCTTTACTACGTATGGCATGATGAGAAATAACATTGATATACTCTCTTCCTACCGTTTCGAATACGTTGTGCTCGATGAAAGCCAGAATATCAAGAATAGCGAATCGCTCACCTTCCGGTCGGCAATTCAACTGCAAAGCAAACACCGACTCGCACTAACAGGTACTCCTATCGAAAACTCATTAAAGGACCTGTGGGCTCAATTTCATTTTATACAACCGGACTTACTGGGCACGGAAAGTGCTTTCCAAAAGCAGTTCATAATGCCGATTCGCCAGGGAAACGAACGCGTACGAGTGCAGTTGCAACAACTGACTGCCCCATTCATCCTCCGCAGAAGCAAGAAAGAGGTAGCTCCGGAACTTCCTGAACTTACGGAAGAAACAATCTACTGCGACATGACTGAAGAGCAGAACACGTGTTACGAACAGGAGAAAAACAGCCTGCGAAACATACTTCTCCAGCACCCTCAAAGTACGAACAGGCTCCATTCATTTAGTGTACTAAATGGCATTTTGCGTTTACGACAACTCTCTTGTCATCCGCAACTCATTCTTCCTGATTATACCGGAACATCCGGAAAAACCGCACAGATAATCGAAACATTCGATACATTACAAAGCGAAGGACACAAAGTCCTAATTTTCTCTTCATTCGTCAAACATCTGGAGGTCTTGGCTGAAGCTTTCCGAGAACGAGGCTGGAAATATGCCCTATTAACAGGAGCAACCAACAACCGGCCTTCCGAAATCGCCCATTTCACCGAGCAAAAAGATGTTCAGGCATTCCTTATTTCACTAAAAGCAGGGGGTGTGGGACTCAATCTTACACAAGCCGACTATGTATTTATCATAGATCCCTGGTGGAATCCTGCCGCCGAATCGCAAGCCATCGCCCGTGCCCATCGTATCGGTCAAGACAAACAGGTGATTGCCTATCGCTTCATTACACAAAACAGCATTGAGGAAAAGATTCTGCATCTGCAAGATGAGAAACGAAAACTGGCGGAAACATTTGTTGCCGACAGTGAGTCATTGCCTATATTAAGCAATGAGCAATGGGTAGACTTACTCTAAATAATACATTAAGCCTCAATCTATCACAGAGGTGTGTAAAATGTATTATTTCATCGTATTCCTGAATTTTTTTATCCATACACTCTTATTTTATCCAGTTACCTTTGCCACTGTGAAAATTATAAATAACCCGAAATAATAAATGTATGAAAAACAGGAGCATTACCTACCTATTACTATTTGGTATTTGCAGCATGTTGGCAATCATGCAATCATGCCAAAAAACAGACGACCTGGAAGCAGACATCAATTCTCTGAAAGACCGTGTCGCTGCTTTGGAAAAAGCAACGGAAGGACTGAATACTTCATTTGCCAGTCTGCAAGCCCTTATGCAAAAAAACAAAATCATTATCGGAATTACTCCGACCAAAGATGGTTTAGGATATTTGCTGGAACTTAGTGACGGAACAAGTATTAAAGTCATGGAGAGTGAAGCTGTACAAGCGTCTGTCCCTGAATTTTCCGTAGACGAAGAAGGCTACTGGATATATAAAACAAGTAATGATACAGATTTCAAATACCTACCAGGAGTCGATGGAGAGAAAGTATCAGCATGGCCCCGTGATGGAGAAGGCAATGTGGTGGCAACTCCATTAATCAGCGTATCTTCCAGTGGATATTGGCAAGTGAGTTACGATAATGGACAAACATATACAAGCTTAGGAACTAAGGCCGAAGGTGGAAGTCAGGGAGGAACCAGCATATTCAGTAAGGTAGAATATAATGAAGCAAACCATACTTTCTCATTCACCCTAGCTGATGGTGAAAAAACATATACTTTCCCAGTAGACGACAGCTTCGGACTAATCATTTATGGTCTCAATGATGCTGACAGTGAACAAGCTGTGCAAGTTTTTGCCCCCAATGAGAGCCATAAAGAGTATAAAGTAGAACAGAATGACGTGCAACAAGCTGCAATACAAGCTCCTAAAGGATGGGATGTTCTTTTATCCGAGAACTTATTAACTATCACACCACAAGCAACTGTTGTAAAAGACGTAGAAGAAACAATTAAGATTGTACTTACTTCATCAAAGAATTATATCCGTATTGTTTCTATTGAAGTGAAACAACTTTCCAATGAAACCGGAGCAGAAGCCTGGCAACAATTTGTAAACGCAGATCAACAGAATGTATTATTGGACTTTTCATACGCCGGATATAAACATGGTGAAATAGCACCTCCTGAAATAGAAACATTAATAGCACAAGGATATAAGGTATACGATGTTACAGATCCCCAATATGGGGCTATCCCCAACGACGGCAAATCTGACAGAGCAGCTTTCATGAAGGTACTGGAAAAAATAGCAAGAGAAACAAAGCAAGAAGATCTCAATAATATGACAGATCGATATATTAAGGAAAACGCTAAAGCTATTATCTACTTCCCAGAAGGGAATTATATTCTACAAGATGAGGATTCTAAGGATCGCAGGATTCGTATATCGATGAGTGATATTGTTTTAAAAGGAGCCGGAAGAAACAAAACAACACTCGAAATGACTGCTGCAAATAATTCTCCCAAACCTACTGAGGAAATGTGGAATGCTCCTGTTATGATGGAGTTCAAACATAATACAGGATTAGGAGAATCAATTGGTGCTATCACTGAAGACGCTCCCATAGGCAGCAAAACCATAACGGCCAGTTTAACAGGAGTAAGTGCGGGCAGTTGGGTATGTCTCG
>OKTE01000731.1_pt1 | contig 11873 bp, 10 predicted proteins | sample 1606151 | NCBI WGS metagenome assembly OKTE01 (sample SAMEA3879527, study PRJEB24766) | human gut metagenome | biome: human-associated habitat; feature: feces | place: USA | collected 1985/1987 | reverse complement strand
ATCATCGTCTGCGTGGCGATTTACGCGGTGCTGATCCAGAACATCGTGGTGGAGAGCAGCGTCTCGGCAGCCATATGGACGTGCATGGGGTACACGGTGCTGCTGTGCTTCACGCTGTTTAAGACGAGCTCCCTTGCCAGGAGCCTGTTCCACGCTCACTGACGGAGGTGATGAAATTTGGCATACGTTCCCGTACCCAAGGACTTGAACGCGGTGAAAACCAAGGTCATGTTCAATTTAACAAAACGGCAGATTCTGTGCTTTGGCGGCGGCGCGCTCATCGGCGTACCGCTTTTCTTTCTGCTCAAGGGCCATATCGGCAGCAGCGCGGCGGCTCTTTGCATGATGCTGGTCATGCTGCCCTTCTTCCTGCTGGCCATGTACGAAAAGAACGGTCAGCCGCCGGAGAAGCTCATCCGCAACATCGTGCAGGTGTGCTTCCTGCGCCCCAAACAGCGCCCGTACAGGACGAACAATTTCTACGACCTGCTGAACCGGCAGGATATTTTGGATAAGGAGGTCTACGCGATTGTCCACAAACAAAACCCCCGCAAGAAAGCTCACACGAGCCGAGCGAAAGCAGATCGACGCGGCGATTGCAAGAGCCAAGCGTCAGGATAAGCGAAAGAAGTCCGCCCAGGACAGCATCCCCTTTCAGCGGATGTACCCCGACGGCGTGTGCCGCGTGACGGACAATTACTACACGAAAACCGTGCAGTTTCAGGATATCAACTACCAGCTCAACCAGAACGAGGACAAGACCGCCATTTTCGACGGCTGGTGCGACTTCCTCAACTATTTTGATTCCTCCATCCGCTTCCAGCTCTCCTTCATCAACCTCTCCGCCACGCGGGACACCTACGCCCGGCGCATCGCCATCCCCTTGCAGGGCGACTGCTTCGACAAGCTCCGCACCGAGTACACCGGGATGCTGCAAAGCCAGCTTGCCAGAGGCAACAACGGGCTTATTAAGACCAAGTACCTGACCTTCGGCGTGGAGGCGGACAGCCTGAAGGCGGCAAAGCCCCGATTGGAGCGCATCGAGACGGATATCCTCAACAACTTCCGCCGTCTGGGCGTGCAGGCGGAAGCCCTGAACGGGATGGAGCGCCTGCGCCTGCTGCACGGGATGCTCCACATGGACGAGCCGCAGCCCTTCCGCTTTTCGTGGGACTGGCTGGCTCCCTCCGGGCTGTCGGTGAAGGACTTCATCGCGCCCAGCGCCTTCGAGTTCAAGACCGGCAGCAGCTTCGGCGTGGGCAGCAAGACCGGCTGCGTATCCTTCTTGCAGATTTTAGCGCCGGAGCTCAACGACCGGATGCTGGCGGACTTCCTGGATATGGAAAGCTCCCTTATCGTCAGTATGCACGTCCAGTCCGTGGATCAGGTAAAGGCAATCAAGACCATTAAGCGCAAGATCACCGACTTGCAGAAAATGACCATTGAGGAGCAGAAAAAAGCGGTGCGTTCCGGCTACGATATGGATATTATCCCCTCCGACCTCGCCACCTACGGCACGGAGGCGAAAAAGCTCTTGCAGGAGCTGCAAAGCCGCAACGAGCGTATGTTCCTTTTGACCTTCCTTGTGGTGAACGTGGCGGACAACAGGCAGCGCCTCGGCAACAACGTCTTTCAGGCGGGCTCCATCGCCCAGAAGTACAACTGCCAGCTCACGCGGCTGGACTTCCAGCAGGAGGAGGGCTTCATGTCCGCGCTGCCGCTGGGATATAACCAGATCGAAATCCAGCGGGGGCTCACCACCTCCAGCGTGGCGATTTTCGTGCCGTTTACCACCCAGGAGCTGTTTCAGGACGGCAAGGAAGCCCTGTACTGCGGGCTGAACGCCCTTTCCAACAACCTCATCATGGTAGACAGAAAGCTGCTTAAAAACCCGAACGGGCTGATCTTGGGCACGCCCGGAAGCGGCAAGTCCTTCTCCGCCAAGCGGGAGATCGCCAACGTGTTCCTCGTCACAAACGACGATATCATCATCTGCGACCCGGAGGCGGAGTACGGACCGCTGGTGGAGCACCTGCACGGGCAGGTGGTGAAGATCTCGCCCACCTCCACCGACTACCTGAACCCCATGGATTTGAACCTGAATTACAGCGACGATGAAAACCCGCTGAGCCTGAAATCCGACTTCATCCTCTCCCTGTGCGAGCTGATCGTGGGCGGCAAGGACGGCCTCATGCCGGTGGAAAAGACCATCATCGACCGCTGTGTGCGCTCTGTCTACCGGGAATACCTGAGCGACCCCCGCCCGGAAAAGATGCCTATTTTAGAGGACTTGTACAACGAGCTTCGCAGGCAGGACGAAAAGGAAGCGCAGTATATCGCCACGGCGCTGGAAATCTACGTCACCGGCTCACTCAACGTGTTCAACCACCGCAGCAACGTGAATATCGAAAACCGTGTGGTCAGCTTCGATATCAAGGAGCTGGGCAAGCAGCTCAAAAAGATCGGGATGCTGGTGGTGCAGGACGCGGTGTGGAACCGCGTCACGATCAACCGGGAGCAGCGCAAGTCCACCCGCTACTATATCGACGAAATGCACCTTCTTTTGAAGGAGGAGCAGACCGCCGCGTATACGGTGGAGATATGGAAGCGATTCCGCAAGTGGGGCGGCGTTCCCACGGGCATCACCCAGAACGTCAAAGACCTGCTCTCCAGCCGTGAGGTGGAGAACATCTTTGAAAACTCCGACTATGTGTATATGCTCAACCAGGCTTCCGGCGACCGGCAGATTCTGGCGAAGCAGCTCAACATCTCGCCCCATCAGCTCTCGTATGTGACCCAATCCGCCGAGGGCGAGGGGCTTTTGTTCTACGGCAGCGTGATCCTGCCCTTCGTAGACCGCTTCCCCAAGGATACGGAGCTGTACAAAATCATCACGACAAAATTGTCCGACCTCTCCGAACAAACCGGGAAGGAAGCGAAGGACGCCATTACAGAGTAAGGAAGGAGAAAAGAATATGGATAACCACCTTATGATTTTTGAAAGCGCAGATTTTGGTCGGGTGCGTTCCGTGCTGAAAGACGGAGCTCCTTGGTTTGTTGCGGTTGATGTGTGCAAAGCTCTCGGATTGAACCAGGTTACGCGCGCAATGTCCAGATTGGACTCGGATGAAGGTGGGTTACTTGAAGTACCCCACCCCCAGAACGCCGATAAGACGATTGAAATAAATGCAGTAAGTGAAGCCGGACTCTATCATTTGATCCTTTGTTCCAAAAAGCCGGAAGCGAGAGCCTTCAAGCGCTGGATCACCCATGAGGTCATTCCCTCCATCCGCAAGCACGGCGCGTATATGACGGACAGCCTGTTGGATGCGCTGGAGGCGCACCCCGAGGCCGTGCCGGAGTACCTGAACCGCCTGCGCAGCGAAAACGCCCGAAACCGGGAGCTGACCCGCCGTCTCCGGCTTGCCCTCCCCAAAGCGGAGTATTACGACGCCTTTGTTGACCCTGCGGACTGCACCAACATCCGCACCACTGCAAAGGAGCTGGGCGTTCCCGAAAAGCAGTTTACCCGGTATCTGGAGGAAAAGAAGTATCTGTTCCGGGACAAGAACCGCAAGCTCTTTCCCCGTGCGGTCAAAAAGAGCGCCGGTCTGTTTCTGGTGAGGGACTTCTACACCGAGCGCGGCAAGCTGGGACACTATACCCTCATCACCCCGGCGGGCAAGCGGCATTTTCTGGAGAGAACGGATGAAATTCTGTTTGAATAACGCTTTTAACCCATCAGCAGTCCCATCAGGAGGTGATGAATATGGCAAAACGCTCGCCAAGGCTGATTTTCACCGAGGAAGAACGCGCCCTGCCGGAGCTGGAACGAGCTGTCCGCAAGGCGGACAGGGCGGCGGTTAAGCTGGAAAAGGCCGAAGCGAAAATCCCCAGGAAAACCGTTAAGGTCAAAAAGCGCGTTGTGGACAGTGAGAGCGGCAAGGTCACGACGCGCCTTTTCTTTGAGGAGGCGGACAAAAAGCGTCCGCCCTCCAAGCTGGCGCACGCCGCAAGGAAAGCGCCGCTGGATACCGTCCGCAGCGCAGTCCACCGCAAGCTCCGGGAGGAGGGCGACGACAACCCCGGCACGGAGGCGGCGAACACCCTGACCGAGACGGCGGAGCGCACCTGGCGCATTGCGGAATCGGCGCACCGCTCCCATGCGGAAAAGCCCTACCGCAAAGCGGACAAGGCGGAAGCCGCCGCAGACAAAGCCAATCTCAAGGCGCTGAACAAACAGTACGAGCAGGAATACGGCAGGGCTTCCAACCCCTATTCCCGCTGGCAGCAGAAGCAGGCCATTAAAAAGGAATACGCCGCCGCAAAAGCGGGGAACGGCGCGAGGAATACCGTCAAAGCGTCCGAGACCACCGCAAAGGCGGCAAAGCGCGCCGCCGAGGGAAGCAAAAAGGCCGGCAGCTTTTTTGTCCGGCACAAGAAGGGCTTCCTCATCGCGGGCGGCGTCGCCGCCGCGATACTGCTGCTCATGACCTGCATTTCCTCCTGCTCCACGCTGTTTCAGGGAGGAATATCCGGTGTTGCATCCTCCACCTATCCGCTGGAGGATGCGGATATGCTGGCGGCGGAAGCCGCCTACTGCGCCATGGAGGACGAGCTGCGGGAATACCTGAACAGCTACGAAAGCACCCACGATTACGACGAGTACCACTTCGACCTGGACGAGATTGAGCACGACCCCTATGTGCTCATTTCCATGATTACCGCCCTCAAGGGCGGAGAATGGACGATTGACGAAATAGGCGGGATTCTGGAGACGCTGTTTGAAAAGCAGTATATCTTAACGGAAACCGTCGCCACGGAAACCAGATACCGCACCGAAACGCATATCGGCTACTACACCGACGAAAACGGCAATCTGCAAAGCTACGAGTACGAGGTGGAGGTTCCCTATACCTGGTATATCTGCCATGTGGAGCTGGAAAATTTCAACCTCTCCCATGTGCCGGTGCATATCATGTCCCACGATCAGCTCTCCATGTACGCCGTGTATATGAGCGTGCTGGGCAACCGCCCCGACCTGTTCCCCGATTCCCCGTATGTGAACCGGTACTACCACACCCAGTATGAGAAGTACGAGATACCCCCGGAAGCGCTGGCAGACGAACAGTTCGCCGCCATTATCAAGGAAGCGGAAAAGTATCTGGGCTACCCCTACGTCTGGGGCGGCAGCTCGCCCGCCACCTCCTTCGACTGCTCCGGCTTCGTTTCGTATGTCTACAACAACTGCGGCCTGCATTGGAGCTTCGGCAGGCTGGGCGCGGAGGGGCTGCGGGGCATGTGCGCCTATGTCTCCCCGGAAAGCGCCCGTCCGGGCGACCTTATTTTCTTTGAAAAGACCTACGACACCGCAGGCGCGTCCCATGTGGGCATCTATGTGGGCAATAACAGGATGCTCCACTGCGGCGACCCCATTCACTACGCTTCCATCGACACGAGCTACTGGCGAAGCCATTTTCTCCAGTTTGGCAGATTACCTTAACAACAACCATATCAACGCAAAAAGGAGGATGTTATGAACCCGCGACTTGAAAAGCTGCGTCAGGAGCGCGAGAAGCTGGCGGAAAAGCTCACATCGCTGACCGCACGGCTCAAAGCCCTGGACGAGCAGATTCTGAAGCTGGAAAACACGGATATTGTGGGCATCGTCCGCGAGAACGGGCTGACCATCGAGCAGCTGGCGGCGCTGATGGCGATGCTGGAAAAGCGTCCCACGGCGGCGCTGCCCGACGAATACAGAAAAACGGAGGAATTTGTGGATGAAGAATAAATGGAGATTTTTTGCCGTGACGCTGGCCGTCGTGCTCTGCATGACGGCCTTTTCCGTTACCGCTTATGCAGGCGGCGGCGATATGGATGAGCCGACCGATACCATGCAGCCGGAGGATGCAGAGATCTGCGTACAGGGCTGTGAGTTAACCGACATCGAACAGACCCTGACGGTGATTGTGACCGAGAACGCGGACGGAAGCCATACCGTGACCATCGGGGATCGGAGCTGGACGCTTCCCGCCAAACGGGAGCAGGCCGGAAAGGTGGTCAACGTCCGCACCTATTTGAACCTGCGCACCGGCCCCGGCACGGATTACACCGTGATTGGGCGTCTGCTCAACGGCGCGGAGGTGAAGGTGCTGGAGGAAAGCAACGGCTGGTACAAGGTGGTCGTGCCGGAGCAGACAGGCTATGTATACGGCAAATACCTTGACGTCATGAACGCGCCGACAGAAAACAGCGGAAGCGATACGGATATGGCGGGACTGCTGGATATACTGCTGCAATATTACGCCGCTGCCGGAGGTTCCGCGCCCCTGACCCCGGACGGCAACCTGACGCTTATGGACGACATCGGCTCCGCTTTCGGCGCAGGCAAGCAGTTCATCACCGTGACGACCAAGGGCGGCAATACCTTTTATCTCATCATCGACCGGGACGATAAGGGCAATGAGAACGTCCATTTCCTGAATCTTGTGGACGAGGCCGACCTGCTGGCGCTGACCAAGGACGGCGAGAGCATCGTCCCCGCCTGCTCCTGCACGGACAAATGCGCTGTGGGCAAAATCAACACGGGCTGCAAGGTGTGCAGAACCAATATGAGCGAGTGCGCGGGTAAGGAAGTTACGGAACCCACGCAACAGCCCGCCGAGCCTGCGGAGACCGCGCCCGAAAAGAAGTCCGGCGGCACGGGTATAATCGCCGTTCTGCTGCTCCTGCTGCTGGGCGGCGGCGGTGCGCTGTACTGGTTCAAGCTCCGCAAGCCCAAGGCCGACACCCGCGGGGCGGACGACCTGGACGATTACGACTACGGCGAGGACGAGGAAGATGAGGATTACGAGTTTGAAGCCGAGGACGAGACGGACGCCGGAGAGGATGAAGAAAAGTGACACAGACAGTCAGCACAGAATCGCCCATGGAGCTGTCGCCCCGCGAGAAGCTGATTCAGATCATGAAGCGCGAGCAGGCGCTCATGGTCAAACAGGTGCTTTCCCAGAATCCGAGCTACCGGGGCGGCAAGAAAGCCTTTGAATACTTCATCCGGCAAAAGATCGTAAAAGCCGTGGAAGCGGGCTGCGGGGACGCGGAGGCGCTGCTCCGCACCCCCAAGCCCGTCAAATCCATCTACTGCGACTTCAAATACTATTTTGACGAATACAGCTACGTAAACTGCGACCTGTATGTGGAGAAGGCCATCGGGGACTGCGGGAACAACACCCTGCGCAAGGAGTTTCTGCGGGCAAAGGGCTGGGACGCGCCGGATGATTTCGATATCAACGATGAGGAGGAATAAAGGAATATGAACGAATACCGATTGGTTGTGTGTGAAAAGCCCTCCGTGGCAAGGAGCATCGCCGCCGTCCTCGGCGCAGGCAAACGCGAGGACGGCTTTCTTTCGGGCGGCGGCTATCTCGTTTCCTGGTGCTTCGGGCATCTTGCGGAGCTTTCGGATGCGGACGCCTACGATGAAAAGTACGGCAAATGGCGAAGGGAGGACTTGCCCATCCTGCCGGATAGCTGGCAGTACACCGTGGCGAGGGACAAGCAGAAGCAGATGAACACCCTCCGCACCCTCATGCACAGAGAGGACGTTTGCGAGGTCGTCAACGCCTGCGACGCCGGGCGCGAGGGCGAGCTGATCTTCCGCACAGTGTATAATCTCAACAACTGCCGCAAGCGCGTAAAGCGGCTCTGGATCTCCTCCATGGAGGATGCGGCTATCCTTCAGGGCTTTGACAATCTCCGCGACGGCGCGGAGTACGACAACCTCTACGCCTCCGCCCTCTGCCGCAGCAAGGCGGACTGGCTGGTGGGCATCAACGCCACCCGCCTGTTTTCCGTGATGTACCACCGCACCCTGAACGTGGGGCGCGTGGTATCGCCCACGCTTGCGCTGCTGGTGCAGCGGGAAGCGGAGATCAATGCCTTTCAGCCGGAGAGCTTTTACACCGTCCATCTGGACTTTGACGGCTTCTCCGCCGCAGGCGGGCGCATGAAGGAGCAGGCAGAGGCGGAGCGGCTTGCCGGGGACTGCAACAGCAAAACCGCCGCTGTTACCTCCGTCGTGCAGACGGAAAAGACAGAGAAAGCCCCGGCGCTCTACGACCTGACCACGCTCCAGCGGGATGCGAACCGCTTGCTCGGGTACACGGCGCAGCAAACGCTGGATTACCTGCAAAGCCTCTATGAAAAGAAGCTCTGCACCTACCCCCGCACCGACAGCCGCTACCTCACCGACGATATGGAGGGCGGCGTAAACGCGCTGGCGCTGTGCTGTGCGGGTGTCTGCGGCACGGAGCCGCCCGCAGCCGTCTGTTCGGGGCAGGTGTGCAGCAGCAAAAAGGTCAGCGACCACCACGCCGTCGTTCCCACGATGGCAGCGGGCGAAACGGATTTGGAAACCTTGCCCGCAGGCGAACGGGAGATCCTGCGCCTTGTTTCCCGTCAGGTGCTTATGGCGGTCAGCGCACCCTTCGTCTATCTGGAGACCGAGGCAAGGCTGGACTGCGGCGGAAATGCCTTTTCCGCCAAAGGGAAAACAATCCTTCATATGGGTTGGAGGGCATACACGGAAAAGGGCAATCAGGACAGCACCCTCCCGGAGCTTTCCGAGGGACAGTTGCTTTCCGTTTCCTCCTGCGCGGTCAAAGAGGGCAGAACGACCCCGCCCAAACACTTCACCGAGGATACGCTGCTGTCGGCCATGGAGACGGCGGGCAAGGAGGATATGCCGGAAGATGCCGAGAGAAAGGGATTGGGAACCCCCGCGACAAGGGCGGCGGTCATTGAAAAGCTGGTGGCCACGGGCTTTGCGGAGCGCAGAAAGGCGAAAAAATCTGTACGCCTCGTTCCCACCGAAGCGGGCGTTTCCCTCATTACCGTGCTGCCCGAACAGCTCCAGTCCCCGCTTTTGACCGCCGAATGGGAGCACCGCCTCAAGGAGATCGAGTGCGGCGAGCTGGGCGCGGACGAGTTCCTTGCCGGCATCCGCGATATGGTCGCAGCGCTGGTTCGGGACGCTGCGCCTGTGGACGGCGCGGAGGTGCTGTTCCCCTCCGGCAGACCCGTTGTGGGCAAATGCCCCCGCTGCGGCGCAGAGGTCACGGAGAGCAAAAACGGCTATTTCTGCGAGAGACGGAGCTGCAAGTTCGGGCTGTGGCGGGACAACCGCTTCCTTGCCGCCAAGAAGATCAGCCTGACAAAGAAGATGGCTTCCTCGCTCCTGACGCAGGGACGCGCCTACGCCAGCGGCGTCTACTCCGAGAAAACCGGCAAGACCTACGACGCATTCATCGTGCTGGAGGACGACGGCGCGCGTTCCTCCTATAAGCTGGACTTCACCAAGTGACCCTCGCAGGCTCCCGCACGGGCGTTTCGTTCCCCTGCGGGAGCCGCTGTTTTTACCATGATTCAAAGGAGGTATGCACCCAATGGCTGAAAAGCAGACCAACAAGGAACGGCTCAAGGACATCACCGACAGCATCGAGACGGGCATAAAGGAGCTGTTTGAGAGCGACAAATACAGGCAGTACCTTGCCACCATGAGCCGCTTTCACCGCTACAGCGTCAACAACACCATGCTCATCTATATGCAGCGCCCCGACGCCACCCATGTGGCCGGCTTCAACAAATGGCGCGATCAGTTCGGAAGGAGCGTCAAAAAGGGCGAAAAGGGCATTAAGATCATCGCCCCCACGCCCTTCAAGAAGAAAATCGAGCAGCAGAAATTAGACCCCGACACCAAGCTCCCCCTGCGGGACGAGAACGGCGATATTATCACGGAGGAAAAGACGGTGCAGATTCCCATGTACAAGCCCGTGGTGGTGTTCGACGTGCAGCAGACCGCAGGCAAGCCCCTGCCGGAGCTGGCGGCGAACCTTACGGGGGACGTGCAGAATTACGAGGTGTTTATGGAAGCTCTGCGCCGCAGTGCGCCCGTACCCATCTTCTTTGAGAAGCTGGCGGAGAATATGGACGGTTACTTCTCCGTGGACAAACAGCGCATCGCTGTCCGCGAAGGCATGAGCGAGGTGCAGACGGTCTGCGCCGCCGTCCATGAGATCGCCCACTCCAGGCTCCACAATAAGGACGGGATCGGGGAAAAATATCAGGAGATTGAGCTGTTCGGCAAGCCCGCGCTGTTCTCCAACGGGCGCATCGACCGGGATAAGCTGCCGGAGGGCTTGTATGTATATGACCTGCGCGGCTCGGATTACGATCCGGGGCTGCCCGTGACCATTCAGGAGCACGTTGTGGTGAACCACGCGGCAACCGTCATCACAGCAGCGCCCATTGAGCTGCCGGAGCAGGGCTTTTTGTATCTGGGCGAGGACGGGCTGAACTTCACGGGCGGCGAGCAGACCGTGAAGGAGTTTCTGCACGCACAGTACCCGGAAAAGGCAAAGCTCTCCCGCGCCGCCGAGGAGATTCAGGCGGAGAGCATCTCCTTCGCCGTCTGCGCCTATTACGGCATTGAGACAGGCGAAAACAGCTTCGGGTATCTGGCGACCTGGGCAAAGGACAGGGAGCTGACCGAGCTTCGCGCATCGCTGGAGACCATCAACCGAACCTCATCCTCCCTGATTACGGATATCGACCGCCATTACGCGGAAATCTGCAAGGAGCGCGGGCTGGATAAGGAGACGGAGAGCCTTGCCGCCCAGCCGGTGCAGGAGATCGCCGTGCAGGAGCCGGAGCCGGTCACAGCGCCGGACAACGGCTGCGTCCCCGACCCTGCCATCTCTGTTGAGAGCATGAACGCCTACGGCTACACCGATTCCAATATGCTGCCGCTGACAAAGGAGCGTGCGCTGGAGCTCATGGAACGGGACGTGAGCGTGTATATGCTTCACACGGACAACACCGAGGCCATGGCCTTCGATGCAGAGGATATCCGCAGCTTTGACGGCATCTTCGGCGTGGAAGCCTCCGAATGGGAGACGGTCAAAGACCGCTTCGCACCGCCGGACTATGAAAAGGCGTTTCTCGACAACCCCGCCGACAGCTTTGCCATCTATCAGCTTCGGGATAATGATAATACGGCGCAGCTCCGCTTTATGAACGCCGAGTATCTGGAGAAGAATGGGCTTTCCATTGAAAAGGGAAATTACGCCGCCGTCTATGCGGGAAACCTTGACCGCAGGGGCGATACGCAGGACAGGTTGAACGAGCTGTATGAGACCTTCAACATCCGCCGCCCGGAGGATTTTCGCGGCCACAGCCTGTCCGTCAGCGACATCGTGGCGCTGAAGCAGAACGGCGTGGTATCCTGTCATTACGTTGATTCATGGGGTTTTAAGGCGCTGCCCGACTTCCTAAAGCCGGAAAACTATCTCAAAAACGCGGAGATGGCCATGGAGGACGACTACGGCATGATCGACGGCGTTATCAACAACGGGCCGAAGCAGACCGTGGCGGAGCTGGAGGAACAGGCAAAGTCCGGCAAGCCCATCTCCCTCATGGAGCTGACACAGGCGGCGCGCCGGGAACAGGCGCAAGCGTCACAACAGGAGAAGAAGCCCTCCGTGCTGGCAAAGCTCTGTCCTCCCGTCAACGAGCCGAAAAAGACAGCGCGTTCAAAGCGCGCGGAAAGAGAGCTGCTATGATGAATTTTACCAACGATGAAATGAACCTCATGTGCATCTACCAAAGCGACAGCCGCAGCGGGCTGATTGCCGCCCTCACCGAAATGCGCGGATACCTGGACGAGGACGAAGCCGAGCTGCGAGCGCTGACCGACAGTGCCCTGCAAAAGCTCGGCGAAATCACCGATGAGCAGTTCGCAGCGCTGGAGCTGGTGCCGGACTTCGACACGGACGAATAAGGCGGATGCGGCGGGAGCGGCCTTCGGGTCGCTCCCG
>OKTE01000710.1_pt1 | contig 12252 bp, 10 predicted proteins | sample 1606151 | NCBI WGS metagenome assembly OKTE01 (sample SAMEA3879527, study PRJEB24766) | human gut metagenome | biome: human-associated habitat; feature: feces | place: USA | collected 1985/1987 | reverse complement strand
AGGGCGAGACGGTTTGCGCATGCAAACGCGAGTCAAAACTCCATAAAGTGATACAGCACCAATCTTATAACGTGGAACCTGTCCGCCAATATCTTGGCGTTAGGGAAACATCTTCTAACCATGCTTCGGTAGCTGCTGCTTAAATCCATGCAAACTACTTTGACCTTTTCCCTGCCCTTGTATGACATGAGCTTTCCCTCCACCAAATCCCGAGACTTGCCCTCTATCACATCGTATACCCTGTGGTGCGACAAGTCCGCTATCGTTGTGGCAAACTTGTAGCCCTTGTGTATCGTGTGCTCGTCTATGCCTATCACCTCGGGGCATTCGTAGGACAGTTGCTCCCTGAGCTTGCTTTCGTACCGCATGTGTATCGCCCGCTCCACTGTGCTTTCCGATACGCCGTATTCGGCGGCGATGTCATGGTTGCATACATTGCGGCTGTAATCCTTTACCATGCGCGCCCTGAACCGCTCGGAATGACGGCAATACGGATTCACCCCGTCAATCTTCTCCCGGAAAACCCGACCGCAATCCAGACACTTGTACCGCCAGCACTTTACCCGCAAACGATACACGCCGCCATTGTCGGATATGTGCCTTATCTTACGCCAATACGAATCGTAATGTATCAATCGATGCGAGCCGCATAAACATTCGGGCATGCCCGAATGTTTATGCTCCGCAACCGCTTCGGAAAAACCTTGACCTGCCCTTGCCGTCCTTAGTATCTTAAAGTCCTTGAATATCACACTGGGCATTGTAAGGATTTTTCCTTCTTTGCCCTCCTTTTTTTTATCCATTCCACAATCTTTGACGTAGAGCGGCGTTTTTTTGACAATTTGTTTTTAATAGTTTAACTCTGCATTCCGCAATTACCCGAAACCGATAGTCTTTAAACTTTTACCGTTCGCGCCATTGTCCTTGGATTAATTTCGGGAAAACCATAGGTTATTCTGTTTTTCGCAAAAATTCTTATTCAAGGGAAAATCAAGGTCTTTCCTTTACCTGATAGAAGTTTATTTTCACGACGGAAATTTTGGTTTCATCGGCATCCCCCTTCAAATAAACGGGCGGCAAATGAAGCCCTGCAACCCCGCCATGCGCTTCGTCTCCGCCAAGGTAGCGCGTTGTAATCCATTTGCCGTTTTTATAATATCCCTCTTGGGTCAAACCGAAAACAAGCCCCTTCTTATCGGGATTTAAAGACTCAAAATGCACATCTACACCCGTCGCGGCAACTAAAAATTCATTTTCATTAAGGCGAACAACAAGCCCGAATCCTTTGTACGACTTAAAATTATAGTGCACTCTAACCTTTATGTCCCCGCGTCAACGTCCTGATTTTCTTTCATAAATCCGCGCATATTTTCGCCCGCGCGAGCCTTTGAAATTTCGGGCATTAAATTGTTTAAAACTTCATAGGCTTTCGCAAGAGGATGCGCCTTTGAATACGTTTTATGGTCTATCGCAAAGGGGCTGAATCCTATTGCGCCAAACTCCCCTATCGTGTAAAAGGCTTTTGCGCCCGCGCTCAAATTGTCGCCTTCCCAGAGAGCGCACGCTTCGGGAATGAATATGGGATTTCCCCTGTTAAAAAACTGCTTTATTTTCTTTGAATATTCTTTTTGCTAATTGTCTATTTCCAAAATATCGACATCGGGCGCACCCGCCTGCCATACGTCAAGCATTCTGTAATTGGGGCCTCCGCTGGGATAAACTCCTGCGGGAGGATTGTCCATTCCGATTGTCCACGCGTTCACATACATCGGGATATTGTGGATTTTCTTGCCTTCCGAAGCGAGGGCATTCACGAACTTTGCATAGTGCCACGCCATAAACATTTCGTCGGCAAGAAAGTTTTTCTGTCCGAAAAGCTCCTGCCACGAGCCGACTTCCCGACGTCCGTTCTTTTCCCACGCGCTTGCGATTTCAGGAAGCAGACGGTCTTTCTTTTCTTTCAGGCTTTTAACGAGTTCGGAAGGGACATTTTCAGAAAAGACTTTGTCGGCATTTTTTGAGCGGTCTCTGGAATCGCCAAGAAGTCCTATTTCATTTTCAATCTGCACCATTACCACGACTTCGCCCTTTGAGTCTTCCATCTTTATGAAATTCATAAGTGCAAGAAACGCCCTCTTGTCATGCTTCAAAACCTCTTCCGACAAATTTGAAAGATAGGGAATAAACTTGCCGTCCTTGTTTTCCATTCGCGGAAATCTATCGGGATCAGCCATGACCCAATGTGGCGCGTAGCCTGAATTTCCGTTTTTCCAGCTTCCGAACCACAGCAGGACAAGCTTCATTTTGTTTTCCCCGCCTGCTTTATGATTGATTTTAATTCGGAAAAATCGAACTTGCCCTCTTCTTTTTCAATCTGCTCCCATGGGACGGCAAGTATGACGGTATTCAAATTCAAAGCCTTCAAGTTTTCCCACTTCTTTGCCATATCAGAAGCAGTCGAGCCGCTAGAATTCAAAAGCTCTCCCCCCAATATTACAAATGGCTTTCCGCCGACAAAAAGCCTTGCCGTCCCCTTTTGCCTGTCGATAAATTCAAGGCGTGCAACTCCGCAAAAGCGATGTTTGCAAGAACAAAAATGCGCCGATTAAAGTGGAAATTGTGGAAAACTGTTTTTTATTTTCATAATGCAAATGGAAAGATTTTCTTTTTTTTAGCGAATTTAAAATTTCACATTTTTACAACAAGAATTTGGCATTGAAGCAAACAGCAGTATTTCGCCGAGTCGAAAACTTTGCAAGATTTAACAACAAGAGAAAAGCCGAATAAATTGGCTTGCATAAGGCTTTTTTGGTGCGATAATAAATAAAAAAGCAAATTTATAATCAGTTTATGAAAAGTTTTTACGCTGTTTTCATTTTATTCGCGCTTGCCGCCATATCCCATGCTAACCAATCGCAGACTTCAAGCACGGCACAAGCTTGCGAACTAAAAAAGCCTGAAATCATAGCTTCAGACGCCTTTTCCGAAAAGCAGGCATTGTCAAAATTCTTGCGCGAAATATTTGACGCAAAAAGCGACAAGGAACAGTCGGATATTTGGTTGAAGTATCAAAATTACCGAAAAAAATTTCCCAAAACCCTAACCGCAAAAGACAAAAACAGCGGAAAAATCATGAGGTTTTTCAATAACGGAGACACTTTCGACTGCGGAACAGACGAAGAATTGCCGACAAAAATTTCAATACCCAAGAGAAAGACAATACTTTCCAAAATTCCGTCTTCCTATCAAATCCGCTATCGTTTTGACGCCGACAAAGATGATGAATTGTCGGACACTGAAATGTTTAAGCTCTTAATCGAACTTCATTACATCCTGCAAAAAGCCGCCACAAACCAGGACAGGGAACTGTTGATTGAACGCTATGCAAACGCAATAACTTCGCAGGAGTTTGCGAACGAATTTTCAATAACCTGGGGTAAAGACTCGTCTTTTAGAATTGTAAAAGACCCCGCAACCGGACGCTGGTCCGCGCCCGACGAAGCCCCGATAAAACGCCACGCCATAGGCAGCCACCCAAGCCAAACGATTTTTCAAGAAAAAATTAAAGACGAAAAATATTTCATGAGCGCGATGAAGATTTTAAGCCGCACAAACCCATTTCTCCGCGCGGAAAAAATCGAAGAGCTCTTAAATTCCGATTTCGAGATTGAAGAGATAAATTCAAAACAGCCGATGCTGATAGAATTTGTCGAGTACATAAACGAGAAGTCGGAGCTTGCAAGCATTCCCGTATTCAAAACAGACCCACTTAAAACCACGCAAATGCTGTCGGATTTCTCGAAAGAAAACGCTTCGCGCTTCACAGAGTCGGAGCTTGCAGAATATAAAAATTACAAAAAATCCGAATAATCAAACAAAGGGGATTTCCCCTCCCCGCCGGTTAAAAAAGCCTGCAAACAAGAGAATTTGCGGGCTTTTTTATTGATACACAAAGGGATTTCAGCCCATTGTCTTAAAAATTTATTTGGATTCGCCTTTCTTTTTATTCCAGTCCAAATAAGCTCCGCCATCGGTGGAGAAAGAGCGCAGCGGCAAGCCGTGCCTGCTTTCCACTGAAACAATCGGCCAATTTGCCCATGCATACCGCGCCGCCTTAGGTTCGGGAACATCAGGGCTTGAAAGGATAATCGTATCGCCGTTTATTTCGGCATCCGCCCATTTCCAGTCGCGCGGATTTTCGCCACGAACGGCAAAGCCTGTCAATTTTTCCTTGCCATGCATTTTGCGCAAGCCTTCCGCGTTGGCAATTTTTACGATTATTTTATTGCCCGATATTTTATATTCCCCCGAATAATACGGAGAACGAGCCGCCTTGACGCTTCCCTTTTTATACACTTCGGCAAGAGCCAGATTTGCAAGGCGGGTCGCTATCATCTCCTTATGCGGCGGATGGATGTCGCCTTGACCCTGTTTTTTTGAACCGCCGCTATCGATTGAAGTGGCAACTCCCGTTTTGGGAAGAGAAAGCACCTCCGCCATTGCGTCCCTGATTCCGCCCCAAGAGCCGCAATGCGCAGGCTGACTCTGCGTATCCCTATGCGCGGCAAGATCAACATAATAGAAGTAAAATTCGCGTTTAAAATGCTTGCGCCAAGAATTAACCAAAAGCTTTATCAAGGCTGGATATTGATACGGCTCGCCCGAATTGGACTCGCCCTGATACCACAATACGCCCTTGGGTGAGAGGGGCGCAATGCCGTGAACTTTTGCATTGTACATTTTGGACGGCAAATTATCTATTGATATCTCGTCAATCGGCTTTTCGGGGCAACTTGCGCGGTTTTTGTTTTGAAGCTCTTCCGTTGGATTTTCTTCAAACCATTTTCTGTAATTATTGAGATAATCTCTGCGCAATTTTTCAAAATTATTTAAGCAGCTTTCATACTCCGCCCAATCCATAATCCTGCCTTCAACCCTGATTTGGGGATTTGCCTTTCTCAAAGCCTCTTTTGAAATCCACGGCTCGATTCGAGAACCGCTCCAAGAGGTGTCAATAAAACCAACGGGAGTATCGAGAGCCTTAGACAATATGCAGGCGAAAATAAACCCAAGCTGGCTTCCGCTTCTATCCAAATTGCGCCCCTCTATAACATTCCATCGCCCGCCCACTTCGTCGGAAGGTTCGGTAAAGAGCAAGCGGGAAGTTTTGAATGTGCGCACATCTGCTTTCATCGAATCGGCAATTTCGCGGTATTTTTGGAGATATTCGGGGTCAATCGTATCCGCATTGAAGTTCCATTCCATGTTCGACTGCCCCGAACCAAGCCAGAGTTCTCCCGTTACCACATTCGAGATTGCCGCGGTTTCGCCGTTTTCATTTTTTGCGGAAATTTCCAAAACAGTCCGCTTCGGGAAAGAAGGTATTTTTACAGACCACGCTCCTTTTTTATTCGCCTTTGCTTTCAAATTTTTTACGGATGCCTTGCCGTCCTTGGATTTCGCCGACACAATGACATCTATGGCGGAATTTGGAGACGACACGCCTGCAACAATATTTTCTTCTCCCGCCTGCAAAACCATGTCATTTTGATATATGTTTTTAAAGCGTATGCCCGCATTCAGCGAACTTAACGCAAAAATGGCAGACAACAAAACTGTTAATTTTAATTTGTGAATTTTCATACAATTATAATTTCTATTTGAGAGGTAGTTCAAAGGAAAGCAAAATGCGCTCTTCCTCCTTTTGAGCGGACGGAGAGTTGACATTATTGTAACTGTAAAAATAGCGCATCGCAATATCCATTACTTCCGTAAGCTTGAACACCAAACCCAAGTTTACGACATAGTTGTATTTGCTGACATCGGAAAGCCCGACGCCCGCAAACACAACCCCGCCCGTGTATAGAGACTGCTCCGCCCTGACGTACTTGTGCAGCTGCCATGAAAAATCCTGCACGAATGTCCCCATTGGCAACCAATGGTCGTCGTAATTTCTCGCATTGACATACCTAAGCGCGGGACCTATCGAGACATTTATAAGCAGGGTATCGTCAAAAAATTTAAACTTCCTGCCAATACCTATGATTTCATCAACCTGGTCGTCTATGTTTGCGATTGTGTCCGCGCTGTACGCCAACGTGTTGGTTGCAAACCAAGAAGTTCCGCTGAAAAAATATTTGTAGTTTGTGATTGCGCCATACTTGTCGGTCGTGCGATATTTGCCGCCGAGGGAATTTTTTTCGACCGCATAGTCGTAATAGGCATTGAAGAAAAATTCTGAGGAATTTTCCCAAGTCTTTTTTGCGTTGAAAGACGCCCTGTAAGCGTTGGTTGACGAATTTGTGTTGCGCCGCTCAACCGCGCCCGCAATTCTGAACTCCCAGCCTTTCGGGACATTGGAATGCACAAATTCCCTGTAAGACTGCAAATATTTTTCAAGATTAAATTCAGGTTCTTTAATTTTTTCCTCTTTCTTCGGTTCTTCCTCTTTGGGCTTTGCATTTGAAGAAACCAAAACCGCTTCCCTCTTGGTTTCGACATCAAGCTTGGAGACAGAATTTAAATCCGCCTTGATTTCGCCAAAATCCGTCTTAAAAACGACATTTTTATCCGTCTTAGAAAGAAGCTCTCCTTTAAAAACATAGCCGTTATTAAGCGTAAGAATATCGGCAAAAGAAATTTGCATAAACGCAAAAAACGCCGAAAAAAACAATATCCCCCTAATCATGACTCCCCCCTGTTTTCAATAAATCATGAAACACCCAAAACGCGGCAGAGTAAAGATAAAAAATTGACTTTCAAGAATTACAGTAAAAAAAAGCCCCGACGCTTCCGACGGGGCAAAGAGTTTAAAGCCATTTCCTTCCGTCCCGCCAGTAAAGCGACTTTGCAATCTCCTTCGCAAAGAAAGGACCGTTGTATATGAAAGACGAATATATTTGAACAAGACACGCGCCCGCGTCAAACATCATCGACGCCCTTTCGGTGGTTGAAATTCCGCCGACGGCAATTACGGGCTTTTTGGTGCGCTTGCAAATATACCCCACAACTTCGCGCGATTTTTCAAAAAGCGGCGCGCCGCTCAATCCGCCTTTTGCCTCGTAATTCGAGCCATCGGGACGGGAAGTCGTGGTGTTGGTTGCGACAATGCCGCCCAAGTCCATATTTTCGGCAATCTCAATTATGTCGTCTATTTCCCTGAAACTCAAATCGGGAGATATTTTTACAAGAAACGGGATTTTCGCCTTTCCGAATTTTTCGGCGCGCTCCGCGTCGGCATCCTTTAACGACTGCAAAAGCCCCGAAAGCTCGCTTTTTGATTGAAGCTTGCGAAGCTCAGGCAAATTCGGACAGCTTACGTTTACGGTGAAATAGTCCGCAAAGTCGGCAAGCTTGTTGTATGAATAGACATAGTCCTGCGCGGCGTCCTCTATCGGCGTTATCTTGGACTTGCCGATGTTTATGCCCAAAGGAACTTTTTTCGATTTGGATTTGAAAAGCTTTGCAAGACGGTCGGCAACAATGTCCGCACCGTCGTTTGGAAATCCGCAAAAATTAACGATGGCTTCGCCTTCGGGATAGCGGAAAATGCGGGGCTTGGGATTGCCAGCCTGCGCGTGGCAGGTAATCGTGCCGATTTCCACATGCCCGAACCCGAGAGCGGGCATCGCGCGCCATACCAGGGCGTCCTTGTCAAACCCTGCGGCAAGCCCGACCTTGTTCGGAAACTTCACCCCGAAAATTTCCACGGGATTTTCGTCGCGGACAAGATTAAACTTTTCCATCGCCGCCCTAATCGGAGCAAGCGCGCCAAGACACTGCAAGCCCTTTACCGCAAGAGAATGCACAGATTCGGGATCCTGCTTGAAGAAAATCGGGCGGATTGCCTTTTTGTAAATATAATCCATAATTGCAATTTTTAAACGAATAACTTATGGCACAAAGATAAATTCTTTCAACCTTTTTTTATACGACAAAACGGGAGCATAAAAAAGAGGAAACGACATTACGCCGCCTCCTCATGCTTTTTTTCGTAAAATCAAAAAACCTACTTTCTTCTGCGGTACGCCGCAAACGCCAATGCCAACATGCCGAATATTGCCGCATAGGTGGCGGGTTCGGGGACGTTGGTTGTTACGCTCAGATAAGGAACTACTGAAATCCCGTCTACCAACTCGGTTGAAGATGGCGAATAGAATGTCAGTAGGCGAGAATGATCCATTTCAGATCCGAATTTCTCGAAACTAAAAACCGCATAGTCGTAGCCGTTCCCCAAGTCCGAAATAATCGACGAACTCACATCAATCGAATTCCAACCCTCACTCATTGTTGCCGAATTTGCGACTTCTGTCGAACCGCCAAGTTTCTGCGCCGCATCGCCCGTCGGGGCTACGCTTTGCACATCGAGGTGCTTGAGTCTTGCGGGCGAGGACGTTGCGTCGTTCAATTCTTTTATGCAAAAATTAAACGAAATTGCGGTTATTGTCGATACATCGATACCCGACAGTGAAGAAAGGTCTATTTGTATATAGGCATCGCGTTGGTGAAACTCCCTTTCGGATCCGCCGTAGTAAATGTATTCGTTTTTTACCTCAACCAACTTTTCGGAGTTGGAATAAGACCAATTGCTACTTTCGTCTCTGCCGCCGCTCCATTGGGTTTTATCATACCACCAATATCCGACGTTGTTTTCCGAAAGCTCGACTTTGTAGTCTGCGGCAAACATCGAGCCCGCAAGCGAAGTCAACGCAAGCGCACACAACAACAATTTCTTTATTTTCATATGGAGTTCCTTTTATTGATTTATAAACTATACCCATGTGAATAGTATTATAAATACGATACCCGCGGAGTATTATTCACTACTTAAAATTCAACACGATATAGAAACGACACAGAGTTTAATATCTGACTGATTGCAAGAAATTTATTTTACCTGATACCCCTCCGAGCATTTTAGAATGGGCAGTTGAGAAAATTTAATTTGACATTCGTATTTATAATACGATGTACACTACATTAAGCTCAGTTATGGAAGTTTTGGGGAATGCGGAGGTTTCGGCTCTCGATTCGGCAAGATTTGTCAGGAATATTTTGGATGCCAAGCCAAGCGACAGCAAACTAACCGATGCGCAGTTTGTTTTAAAGGTAATTGAAGTCGGATTGCGACATATCCGCACAAAAGAAATGTCATTTGCCAACGGCTTTAATCTTTACTACGAAACCAAGAAAGACATTCTCCGCCCCGATACGTCAACATGCAAAACATCTCCAAAACCGACGCCAAAGAGTTTTTCGGCTGAGCAAGGGGGCGCGATGGTTCGAGTTTCAATGTGTTCGCTTCCGATTTAAAACATGAATAGATATAAGCCGCAAAGGCAATCATTGCGGCATTGTCTTTGTAATACTTTCTTTCGGCAGGTAAAACTTCTCCGCTTCAATTTTACAAAAGTAAATATTGCGGGCATTCTATGAATGCAAAAACCGCCGTTTGCACATCTAAAAATAAATAACAATACGAAGATTTCGGGAATGGAAATCTTCGTATAAAATTTTTCATTTTTAGTTATTATGCCAAGTTTGAACTCTTGGCATAACTTCCTTAAATTACTTTGCCGCCGCCTTTGAAAAAGAGTCTTTCAAGGTTACCGTGCGGTTAAACGCAAGGACGCCGTCTTTAAAGCTTTTGGAATCAGCCATAAAGTATGCCACTCTTTCAAATTGCACGGGAATGCCCGGCTTCAATTCTTTTACGGACGGCTCTGCGTACATGGTCTTCTTGACGAGAGACTGCGGATTCAGATAATCCTTGAAATCTTCGCCCTCCGCCAAATCGCCCATGTCGGCTTTTGTGAAAAGTTTGTCGTAAATCATTGCGTCCGCCTTTACGCAGTTTGAGGCGTCAACCCAGTGGATTGTTCCCTTTACTTTTCTGCCGTCGGGCGCGTTTCCGCCGCGGCTTGCGCGGTCTATGACGCCTATAATTTTGACAATCTCGCCCTTTTCGTTTTTAACCACGTCTTTGCAAGTCAGCAAATACGCGTAGCGCAAGCGGACTTCGCCGTTCGGCTTCAAGCGGAAATACTTGTTCGGCGGATTTTCCATAAAGTCGTCGCGCTCGATAAATATGTGCTTTGAAAACGGAATTTTGCGCGATCCCGCGCTTTCGTCTTCGGGATTGTTCACTGCGTCGAGCCAATCGGTTTCGCCCTCCTGCCAATTTTCGATTTCGACTTCTATCGGGTCGAAAACCGCCATGCGGCGAAGCGCGGTTTTGTTTAAATCCTGCCTCAAATGGTATTCGAGAAGAGCAAAGTCGGTAAGGCTGTTGAATTTGGTAATTCCTATGTCCTCGCAAAATGCGCGGATTGCCTTTGCGGTGTAGCCCCTGCGGCGCATTCCCGCGATGGTCGGCATACGGGGATCGTCCCAGTCGTCAACTACTTTTTCTTCGACAAGCTGCTGGAGCTTGCGCTTGCTCATCATCGTGTAAGTCAAATTAAGGCGCGCAAATTCGTACTGGCGCGGCTGGATTTCAAGAGTCTTGATGATGCTCGTGTTTTCGACAAACCAGTCGTAAAGAGGTCTGTGGACGTCAAATTCGAGAGTGCAAAGAGAGTGCGTTATGCCCTCTATGGCGTCTGAAAGGCAGTGCGCGAAATCGTACATGGGATAAATGCACCATGCGTTGCCCGTGCGGTGGTGAAAGTCCTTCTTGATGCGGTAAATGGCGGGGTCGCGCATATGCATGTTGGGAGACGCCATATCGATTTTCGCCCTCAAAACATACTGCCCTTCCTCAAATTCTCCCGCCCTCATTCTGCGGAACAAGTCCAGACTTTCTTGAACGGGTCTGTCGCGATGCGGGCTGGGTTTTCCGGGTTCGCCGGGGACGCCTCTGTATTCCTTAAATTCTTCGGAAGACAAAGTGCATACATACGCCTTGCCGTTTAAAATCAGCTCTTCTGCAAGGCTGTAAAGCTTTTCAAAATAGTCGGAAGCGTAGTACATGCCGCCGTTCCAATCGAAGCCAAGCCACTTGATGTCTTCCTGAATTGCATCGACAAACCTCGTGTCTTCCTTCGTCGGATTTGTATCGTCGAAACGAAGATTGCATTTTCCGCCGTATTGCATAGCTGTTCCGAAGTCAAGGCATATCGCCTTTGCGTGCCCGATATGCAGACAGCCGTTCGGCTCGGGCGGAAATCTGGTGTGCACGTGCGAGGGAGGCAAGCCGTTTGCGATGTCGGCTTCCACAATTTGCGCAATAAAATGTTTTGGTTCTTCGCTCATATAAAAAAATTTAAAACTTAATTTGAGTATTTTTAAGGGCTTTCGTCAATTATTAAACTCAACATGTATTTTAAATTGTTGCTTTTTTGGAAAAAACATAAAAACTTCGATTTCATGAAAACATTAAAGCTCATATTACTTTTTGCCATTTCGATTTTCCTTTACGCCTGCACTTCAACAGACGAGCACGGCGTGACGACAAAAAAATCGGTATGGTTTTTCGGTTTTGAAGCCCCCCAAACGCAGACTCCAAACGTTTAATTTATGACAAAAAAGGAAAAAGCGGAGATTATTTCGGAGTACCTTGACAATCTCTATCCCACGCAGGAAATTCCTTTAAAGTTCAGAAATCCGTTTACGTTTTTGATAGCGGTGCTGCTTTCGGCGCAGTGCACCGACAAGCGCGTAAACGAAGTTACGCCCGCTCTCTTTGACCTTGCCGACAACCCCAAAGACATGGCAAAGCTGCCCGTCGAAAAGATACAGGAAATCATACGCCCCTGCGGTCTTTCAAAAAACAAGGCAAACAACATATCAAAGCTTTCCAAAACTCTTTTGGAAAAATTCGGCGGAGAAGTTCCTCAAAACATGAAAGATTTGGAGAGCCTCGCAGGCGTCGGGCATAAAACGGCGTCGGTAATCATGATGCAGGCTTTCGGAGTGCCGACATTTCCCGTCGATACCCACATACACCGCTTGGCGACCCGATGGCATCTTACAAGCGGAAAGTCTGTTGAGCAGACTGAAAAGGACTTGAAAAAACTTTTTCCCGAAAGCTCTTGGAACAAACTCCACCTGCAAATTATTTTTTACGGGCGCGAACACTGCAAAGCTCACACTTGCAAGACAAAAGAAACCCAATGCGAACTCTGCAAGATGCTAAAAGCAGTACCGATAAAATAGCAAATTCCGTATCTGCACAAAAAAAAGACGCCTGAAACGGCGTCAGACTGCTGACAAAAAGGCATAAAAAACGAAGAAGGAGCATTCAGAGATATA
>OKTE01000707.1_pt1 | contig 12275 bp, 11 predicted proteins | sample 1606151 | NCBI WGS metagenome assembly OKTE01 (sample SAMEA3879527, study PRJEB24766) | human gut metagenome | biome: human-associated habitat; feature: feces | place: USA | collected 1985/1987 | reverse complement strand
TAGGTCATTCGTATGTTATTTGAAAACTACGATGCAGTTAATATGTTACTAAAGAATAGAATATGAAGAGAGTGTAGATGTTTGGAGAATTAGACGATTCGGATATATACGTAAACAATCAAAATGATAATTTTGATGAACCGTTGATAAGTGAATTCGCTGAAGAAGATGTTTTGGCGAACGACACTCCGGCTGACGAGCCAGGGGTAAATGACGAATGTGCAAATCCGCAAGAGAAGCCTAAAGCTGATAACAGCAAGCTTCTTATTTACGTGCTTGTGTTGATTTTGCTTGTTGCCGGTGCTGCCGGTGCTTATTTTTATAAAATGAAAGCTTCGCAACAGGACGAAATCGCTGTTGTCGGCCAGGAAACCTCGGAAATGGGTGATTTCTTCTATGACAAAGCAAAAGCCGACGGTGCCGCTGAAGATACAACTATTGTTGATGTAGAGCTCGCTGCTCCGACTGAACAAAAGGCAGAAAATGCTGCTGCACCTGCTCCCGAGGCAAAAACAGAACAAAAAGCTGAGGAAAAAGAATTTTCTCCGGCTGCTGCGGCCAAAGAACAGGCTAAAAAAGAATTGGAAAAGAAAAATAAATTGATGCAAGATAAAAGTAAACAGGTAGTTATTCCTGTTACCAACGGAGGAAGGGTAAATCCCTTTATGCCCTATAACAGCGCTCTTGCTAATGCAAAACCGCCGGAATTCGATTTGATTCCGCCTCCGCTGGATGTTCCGGAAGCTGATCCTTTTGTGGATAACATGGTTTCTACAAAAATTTCAGGTATTATGTATGACAGCCAGCGCCCGTCTGCAATAATTAATTGCGGCGGCTCTGACCATCTGGTACACAAAGGTGACAAAGTGCAGGGATATCAGGTTATTGATATAACAAAAGACAGGGTTGTTCTAAAATACGGTTCTAATATTTTCAGAGCGACAGTCGGCCAGGCTATAGGCGGAAACGGCGTTGTTTTCAATGAAGTTTCTAACCTTAACCGTCAGTTTGGAGGAGCGTATTCAAAAACCCCCTCTAATGTAATAGAAATAAATGGAAGTAATTAACTTATAGGAGTTGAAAATAGATGTTTAATTGCAAAGAAATCAAGAGCTTATCTGTCGGACTGGCAGCACTGGCATTGACAGTTACCATCGGATATATAAGCACAGCAGGTGCAGAACCTATCAAAGCTTCGGTTGCGCAGCCTGCATTGAGAACAGATTATAAAAGTTCAGATAGTATCCAGCTGGACGGTGCCGTTTCTCTTACAAACGGATACAGAAAAATAAGTGTGAGCCTGAGAGATTCTGACTTAAAGCAGGCTTTGAGGATGATTGCCGACAAGGCAGGTTTAAACATCATTTTCCACAGCTCTGTTGAGGGAACTGTTACCCTGGATTTGGTGAATGTTACTCTTAACGACGCGTTCAAGATGATTATGCAGGCTTCTGACCTGTCTTATATGCTGGATAAAGGCACTCTGCTTGTTATGAGCAAAGACGCAAGCCTTGAATCAGATATTTCAAAACAAAACATGATGATTATCCCGGTTAAATACGGTGATGCGGCCAAAATAGCCGAGTTTCTTAACAATAACGTATTTTCAACCAACAGACCCGGTCTTTCTAACAACAAAATCGTTGTTACAAACCCCGGTACCAATGAACTCGTTTTGTTTGGAACAAAAAATGACTATGCAATGGCACAAAAAATCGTTGCAAAGCTCGATACAAAACCTGTAACAGCTACTTATCGTGTAAATTATACAACTCCGAAAGAAATGGCTAATCTCATCTGCCAATCTCTGTTCCCTGAATCAGAAGGCGCAGCAGGTGGTTCCGGCGGTGGTGGCGGCGGTTTTATGACCGGCGGTGCTGCTGAAGTAGGCGGAGGTTCCGGCGGAGGAGCTGCCGGTTCAGGAAAGGCCATTGAAATGGGGGCAGGGAAACTTGCCTGCTCAATTAAAGTCAATGCCTCTAAAGATGGCGGCAAATTGACAAACCTCGGCGACAGAAACCTTTCTGTTATGTACTTCCCGACTACCGGCGTTATTAACGTAACAGGCGGTTCGGAAAGCCAGAGAGAAATGATTGCACAGTTTATCAAAGACAACGATAGAAAACAGCCTCAGGCATTTATGGAAATGCAGATTATTGAACTTAATGAAACAGGTTCAAAAACATTTAACAACACCTGGGATATGTTCTCTCCGTTCTTCAGCGCAGGATTTGGTAATACCGGGCTTACAACGAACAACAAATATCCTACTTTCTTCCATGGAAACGGATATGATGTTCTTGATGAAGATATGCAGGTTGACTACCGTACAAGCAGATACAAAGGACCTGTTACTCTGTCTTACAAAATCAACTACCTTATCGAAAACGGCAAAGGCAGAGTGCTTGCTAATCCTAAGTTGATTGTTACAAACGGTCAGGAATCCTTGATTGACCTTACATCAGACTATATCGAATCAACCGAAGCGCAAATCATGGCAACTGGTGGTATTGCCGGTGGTGTTCAGAAAACATACAATATCGAAAAAGACAACGGTATTTCTGTTACAATGACACCTTTCATCAGCCCTGACGGCTATGTAACCCTTAACCTCACTCCTAAATATGCAACTATTAAAGAGCAGGTTATGGACAACTACTATGATGAAACCTCCGGAACCTCAACACCGATTATTGCGGCAACTTTGCTCCAGAGAAGAAACCTTGATTTGTCTAATATTAGAATAAAAGATGGTGAAACACTGGTAATCGGCGGCATGATTCAGGAAACTGAAACTAAAAACGTTCAAAAACTTCCGTTCCTTGGTGACTTGCCGTATATCGGTTCATTCTTTAGAAATACAACTACCAACAATGAAAAAAGTGAACTCGTAATTATGCTTACTCCTCGTATCATCAAAGATTCCGAAGATGTAAACGTTACAGACAACCTCTAATACAATGAGCAACGAAACACTTAAAAAAATCAAAAATAATATCAACAATGAATTTGCTTCCCTTTTTAGGGAAGCAGATTTTAAACAGTACTCTTTTATCCCTGTAAACAGGCAGTCCGGATTTTTCTTTGTAACCATAACAGAAAAAGCGAACAAGAAAGATTTGAGCGCATTTTTTGCAGAAAAGAACATAAAAGAGCCGTTGAAATTTATAACCGTTGACAGCGGAAGTTTTCAGCAGCTATTGGACTCTTTTATCGCCGAAAACTATCCTGCGGGAGCTGAGCAGCCTAAAGACAAACCGGCAGCCGAAGAACAAAAACCTCCGGAACAACATCATCACAAAAAACGTGTTGGTGAAATCCTTATTGAACAGGGCCTGCTGACAGAAGCTCAGCTTACTGAAGCGCTGATGGAAAGCAAGCGCCAACATACTCCTATCGGCTCTATGCTTGTCAAAAAAGGGTTTATTACTGTTGAGCAGTTGAAAGAAGCGCTTTCTTCTCAGCTTGGCTATGCTTATGTAAGCTCGGAACAGCTCAATATCTCGGCTAATGTTTTAAAAATTCTTCCGGAAGATTTTATCAGAGAAAATCAGCTTTTGGCGCTTTCCTCTGACGGAAAATTTCTTGATGTGGGGATGGTAAACCCTGATAATAAAAAAGCATTAAACGAAATAGTTTATCTGACGGGCTTGCGGCCGCGTGTACTTTTAATAACTTATTTTGAGTTTCAAAACTGTTTGGCGCAGTATTACAGCGAATCCAGAAAAGAAACAACTAAAATAATCAAAAAGATTGAGGAAGAAAAGCTCCAGTTTGAAGTTGAAGAATCACTGTGGGAGCAGGTTGACAAAGAACTTGAGGATACGTCAGGCAACGTCGCAATGTTTGCGAATAAAATTATTTCTGACGCAATCGATATGCATGCATCCGATATTCACATTGAGCCCAGACTTAATAACTATATTGTAAGATATCGTATTGACGGTATTTTGCGCAGGGTTTTGGATTTGCCGCCAAAAGTAGAAACTTCTGTTATTGCCCGTTTCAAAGTTCTTTCAAGAATGAACATTGCAGAGCACAGAAGAACGCAGGACGGTACTTTTACAATAAAATATAACGGAATGTCATATGACTTCCGTATAAATACGCTTCCTGTCATGGGCAAAGAAAAGATGGTTATCCGTGTGCTTGCTCCTGCTGCAAGTATTAAGTCCGAGGATAAAGTTATCAAACTGTTAGGCGGAACAGAAGAGGATCTTGCAAGAATCTATAAAATGACGAGCTCTCCGAACGGTATTATCCTTGCTGTAGGGCCTACAGGTTCCGGTAAAACAACTACTCTTTACTCGATATTAAAGAGCTTGAATGATGAGGGTATAAATATCACGACGCTTGAGGATCCTGTCGAAATTAAGATTGACGGTATAAATCAGTCGCAAATTAACCCTAAAGCTGGCATTACTTTTGCTTCCTGTATGAAAGCTATCCTCCGTCAGGACCCCGATATCATACTTATCGGTGAGATTCGTGACTATGAAACACTGGAAACTGCTATTTCAGCTGCTTTGACAGGTCACCTTGTGCTTTCGACACTTCACACGAACTCTGCTGCGGCTACTATTACCCGTTTGATTCAGATGGGTGCTCCTGATTATTTGATTTCTTCTACATTGACAGGAATCAGCGCACAAAGGCTTGTTCGCCGCCTTTGCCCGAAATGTAAGGTTGCATATCATGCAACACGTGAAGAAGCAATGAAAGTTGTTGCAAACAAAGAAGAAATAGAACAGTTCATGAAGCGCACAATTTACAAAGCAAAAGGCTGCTTTGACTGCAAACATGAGGGTTATGTGGGCAGGCTTGGTGTTTATGAAATCATGAATGTTACAAAAGAAATCAAAAAATTGATTGCGCAAAGTGCGCATGATATTGAAATTGAAGAAGCTGCGGTCGGTGCAGGGATGAAAACCCTGCAAAAATCCTGCCTCGGGCACATCCTCAGGGGTGAAACAACAATTGATGAATTCGTCCGCGTATTAGGTACGGTAACGGAATAGGATAAAATATGACGATATTTAATTACAGTGCATTAAAAAATAATAACGAAGTTGTTCAGGGGAAAATCGAAGCTGAAGACGTCAAAATGGCGCGTGAAGAAATCCGAAAACTCGGACTTCTGCCCACGAAAGTCTTTGAAGACGGTCAAAAAGCTTCTGCTCCGAAGGTAAGGCTCAGCCCGCTGTCATTGCAGGAACTGATTGACTTTACCGGAACTTTCCAGACTCTGATTCAGACGGGTGTTCCTCTTATCGAGGGGCTTGTGTTTATGGAAAAAGACGCTGTAAGCTCCAGAATCAGGCTGCTTGCTAAAGAAATCAGAAAACAGATTATTGCGGGCGCTACTTTTGCTGATACTGTTTCAAAATATCAGGAAATCTTCGGAAATGTTTACGTCGGCTTAACAAAAGCCGGTGAAGATTCCGGTGAAATGGAAAAAACAATGGACAGGCTCGTAGAACTGCTCAAAAAACAGCATGCAATCAGAAGCAGAGTTATCGGGACTTTGATGTATCCTGCTTTCGTAATTTCTCTGGCAATTGTTGTAGTTACGGTCATGTTGATGTTCGTTTTCCCGACATTTAAAGAAATGTTCGATAACGCAGGTGCAAAGCTTCCTATCTTTACGCAGATTTGTATTGATTTGGGCGAATTTTTGAAAAAATTCTGGTATATTACCCTGATAATTCCTGTTATTATCGGCGCATTGATTTATGCGGCATTTAAAAACCCTGTATCAAGAAAAATCCTTGACGAGGTTTTCTTGAGAATACCGTTAATCGGGAAAATGCTTAAATTTGCTAACTTTTCAAACTTTTTTACCGTCATGAACGTTGCTTATGAGGCGGGTATTCCTATTGTGGATTGCCTTTACCTTGCGAATTTGACGATTGATAACTGGACTTTGAAAAAGAAAGTATCTGAGGCTATTTCAAAGGTTCAACAGGGTACTCACCTTTCGACATCAATGCGTTCGGTTAATATTTTCCCGTCAATGGTCATGTTCATGGTTGCGACAGGTGAACAAACCGGTAAATTGGGCGAATTGCTTCATCAGTCAGTAAAATTTCTTGATAAAGAATTAGACAACATCATAGATGCGTTGACTGCTATGATTGAACCTTTAATGCTTATTGTAATCGGCGGCATTGTAATGTTTCTCGCATTGGCTCTTTACCTTCCGCTGTTCCAGACATACCAGCTTTCTTAGAGAGGAAAAATAATGAACAACGATTTGGATTTTGAAATACATGAAGACCCGATGGATGATTTTACGAATGGCGTCTGGTCAGAGAGGGTTCTTGTCATAACTCAGGACTATGAGATTAAGGGCTACGTTTACATGCCCAAAATCGGACGCAGGAGCCGTGTGCTTTCTGACATTTTAAACGGCAAAAAGCGTTTTGTTGCAATTAAAGACTGCGAAGTTTCATACAGGCAGCTTCCGAACAGAAGAACGGAGTTCCATGACTTTGTGCAGCTGAATATCAACTCAATTATCATTCTCAGGCCCACAACAGATGATGAATAATTTTTGAATTAAATACTTGATTTAGAATTTTGTCCATGGTGTAATAGTAACACGCACTGGACGACAGAATTGGTGCGGGCTGCTAGCTCAGGTGGTTAGAGCGCACGCCTGATAAGCGTGAGGTCGGTGGTTCGAGTCCACTGCGGCCCACCATTTTAAAGGAAGAGGCAATATGCCTCTTTTTTATTGCCTTGTGAGTGTTTTCAGGGTTCGAGCAAAATTTGCTAATAGGTTTCTGGGACATTGAGACAGAGAAAATTTAATAAAAAATCAAACAGACAGCACGATTGAGGCTGTTTTTTAGTATTGAGATGTATGGGTCTTTTCTTGCACTCAAGTACTCATTTTTTGCACTCTTTTGCACTCCATTTGTAAATTTTAAAAACTACATTAGGCTAAAATTGCCTTGGTGTATAAAGTTAAGCCCAGTGCAAGAAAGTGCAAAAAAGTGCAATTTTATTTTTGCTTGCAATTTGAGATATCCCAAATTATCTAAGAGATAAAGATAAAGTAAGTTGTTGAAATAATATTTTTGATTTACAATCGGTGTAATGGAGGTATTTATGCTTGAAGCTATTGATATTAATTTTGATTTTACAACTGATACTCCCCATTATTGGGAAGATTTCAAATCTGGCAAAAGTTGTAAAGACCCTGATATTTGGAGTCCAAAAATGAGAGAATATCAACAGTTATTATATAGCAAACCTTTGCCTAATGGTGATTTTTTAAATTTGCAACAAGGCAATAACCCTGAATTTAATTATTTATACTGGAAAAATTTTCGATTTGGAAGTGATTCTATTATCAACATGTATATTCATCATAAAGGATTACAATGGTTAATTAATGATGTAAAGAAACAAATAAACAATTTCGAAAACATTAATGAAACATATTTAAGAAAAAGTTATACTATTGGCGGTGAAATTATTTTCCCCAAGAGGACATGGTCTATTAATAGATTAAGAGGTACTAATGCTAAGATTAAAGATCGGTTTGATTTAACTTTGGAATGTATAAGACGTTTTTATAATAACGAACAGAATCCACTATATAATGTCCTTAAAGAGGATTCAAATTTCTTTGAATTATTTGTTGATTTTAAAGGTTATGTTGATTTCTTTTATCTCAATGATTTGGTTACGGAGGATTATAATTCTATTAATTTTTATTTAGATTTTGATAATTTCGAACGGAATCCAAGACCTCAAAATGTTGAGGAATGGTCTACTCTTTATAACAAACAGATGGAATTCTTAAATGCGAGAAATATCAGAATACATCAAAGTATAAACAAATAACGTGTTGAAATGTCTCTAAGACAGTATTTCAGGACTTGACTTCTGTCTCAAAACGAGTGATGAATGTGTTGCACAAGGCATTACAAGGATTTTGAGACAATGGAAAACCAAGTTGAGACAATCAAATACACCCCTGAGAAGGCAAAACAAAATGCTCTTGCAAAACTTGATTTAATCCGCAAATGGCAAGAATTTCGCCGTAAAGCTGTCAATAAACTTCAGGCAGACTATGATTTTGTCAAACTGCATAATAGTTCAGATTCCTACCTTTTCACTGTTTTAGGTAAAATTTCACGAGGAAGCCTTCATCGTTGGAAATCCATGCTCGACGGCACAGAGGATTATACAAGATTAATCCCCAATTACAAATACGTTTCTGTGAACGAATACAGAACATGTCTAACGGATGAAGAAATCAAAATATTTATGGGCTTGCTCCTGCACCCGAATAGAATTTGTATCGGCAAAGCAATCGCACTTACAAAATACAAGCTCAAAGAACAAGGTCAAAGTTTCATCCCTGCAGATATTACATTTAGACGCTATGCAAAATGGTTTAAGGAGAATAATTACGACAAATGGGTGCTTGCTCGAGACGGAGAAAAGGCACTTTCTGACAAAGTCGAGCCTTATATTAAAAGGGACGCTAGTTTGCTTGATGTTGGGGATATTTTAGTCGCAGACGGGCACAAACTGGCGTTTCAAGTGATTAATCCATTTACGGGCAAGCCTTGTCGAGCAACTTTAGTTGGATTTTTAGACTGGAAATCAACAGCACTGGTCGGTTATGAAATTATGCTTGAAGAAAATACCCAATGTATTGCAAGTGCTCTAAGAAACGCAATAATAAACCTCGATATGATACCTAAAATTGTCTATCAAGATAACGGCAGAGCATTTAGAGCAAAATATTTTACAGATGACAAAGGATTTGGAGAATTAGGCTTTTACGGACTTTATGCAAAACTCGGGATTGAAACGGTGTTTGCAAGACCTTATAACGCAAGGTCAAAAGTTATTGAGAGGTTCTTTAAAGAATTTCAAGAAGGATTTGAAAAACTAATGCCAAGCTATGTCGGCTCATCAATTATCAACAAACCTGCATACTTGAAACGAAACGAAAAATTCCACTCCAACCTGCATAATGATTATATTCCCACAATAGAAGAAACAATCAAAATGATTGATATGTGGCTTAAGTTCAAGAACTCTCAGCCCTGCACAAATGCACCGAATATGACAATCGCAGAGGTTTTGGAAAACCGAAAGAAACAAAATATTAATAAAACCTTGCTTGACGATTTGATGCTGGCAACTGAAGTCAAAACAATTCAGCGAAATGGTGTAAGGTTCTTGAACTGCGACTATTTTGACGAAAGACTATACGGACTGAGAGGAAAAGTTTTAGTAAAATACAACCTGTTTAATCTAACTAGTGTAAAAGTTTTTACCCCGAAAGGTGAATACTTATGCACAGCAGAACGAGTAACCGAAACCCACCCGATGGCAAAGATTTTAGGAACGGTTGAGGATTTAGAGGATTACAAACAAAAAATTCAAAAACAACAAAAACTGAAACGGAAAACTATAAACTCGGTTAAAAAATTATTGACTAATGATGAAATAAAATTTTTAGAATGTCATTCTGAATTTATTTCAGAATCTGCAACACCAGAGACCCTGAAACAAGTTCAGGGTGACAATAAGTTCAAGCCTCGTTCAAATGGTGTTCAAAAAATAAACAACGGAGAAAAGTCACTCCCAATATTCAAAAACAATTCAGAAAAGTACGAATATTTAATAAAACATAACCCAAGCGACACTTGGATTGCAGAATTTAAACAAACAAAGGAGTACAAATTACTATATGAATAGTGGATTGAAAGCAGTGGGTCTAAGGCGAAGCCATACCCGTTTATTGCGAGCAACCAAGAAAGGATAAAATGAAAAAAATCTTTATAAAAACTCGAAATGTAAGGAATTTTATAGGCTTAGTTGAAGCCCTGAAAAGCAAACCCAAAAACATTCCTAAAATGGGACTTATATATGGTGAGCCGGGGCTCGGAAAATCACAAACGGCACTTTGGCTAGCCTGCAAATATGACGGGATTTACATTCGAGCCTCAAACCTTATGACAAGCAGGTGGCTTGTTGAAGAAATTGTTAGAGAAATGGACGAACTTCCTCGGTATTTGACCTCAGACAACTTTAATGTCGTGATTAGCAAACTTATTCAAAAGCCCAAAATTATTTTTGTAGATGAAATCGACTACCTGATGAACAATTACAAAAGTGTCGAGACTCTAAGAGATATCCACGATAAAACAGATTGCCCGATAGTTTTTGTCGGGATGGGCTTGGCTCTTAGAAAACTTGAAAGATACAAACACCTGTATGACAGATTTAGTGAGATTGTAAAATTTGAAACCTTTGAAATAGAAGATTTGAACCAAATTTTTAGCCAACTATCTGAAATACCTTTTACGCCTGATTCGATAGAATATATCCACAAAAAATACAATAGGTTCAGACAAATAGTACAGCTTATAAGCAAACTTGAAACTATTGCCAAAGAAAATGGTCTAACAGAAATTACTTTTGAGATTATAAAGGAACTAGTATGAACATTGAAAAATTAGCTAAAAGATTAAAAGAATTTACCCTTGATGATATTGAATTGATAGCAGAATGCGATTGCAAAACAAAACTTGAACAGCTTTTGAACAGCAATAAAATACTTTTTGAAAACGGGATTTATAAATACAATGAGGAAACGAAAACGGGTGAAAATTATGAAATATTCAGCCCGCTAAAGAATAAACACATAAAAATTAGCATAGAAGATGCAAAAGAATATTTTATGAAAAATTATGTCGAAAAATACTGCAAATTCGAGACTTATAGAAACTATAACGCGATTTTTAACTTCAATATTATACCGTTTATAAACTGCTATTACCTGCATGAAATTGATATAGAGTCTATAAAAGAACTTTTTAAAGTCTGCGAATTAAGACGCCTGAAACCCCGCAGAATTAAAAATACAATGGCTCTTCTAAACCAGCTGATAAAATATTTCCAACACCTTGGAGTGATTGATAGAAGTTGCGTCTATCAGGTTAAAAAAGTACAAGACAAAAACCATTTTGGAATAGAAAACTTAATTTTTGAGGGATTTTAATGAGCAAAATGAAATTATTTAAACAAGCAGAGCAAATGTATTTAAAAGGTTCGACCGTTAATGAAATCTCTTTAGAACTTGGGATTGCAAAAAGAACTTTGTTTTACTGGAAAAAGCAATATGATTGGGATAAAAAGCGAAAAGAATCAATGTATGATAAATCCCAGTTCAAAGAGGACTTGCAAAAGTTTGCTCAAAAGCTTATGGATAAAATCGCAAACAGTAATAAAACTAACCGCCAGATAAGCCAAGCAGAATACTACTCCCTTGTGAACATTTTAAACTTTCTCCCTGAATTGAAAGAAAACAATACTCAAAACGAAACACACCAAATAAAAACCGAACTTGCTCCGGACTTCATCCGCAAAATTGAGCGTGAAATTTTAGGTATAGAATAACTCCTGCAAATTTTTGTGCTATCCTTGTAGAAAAGGGGTAAAATATGAGTGATATTATAAATGGCAGTATCAGTATATATGAAGCTTTAAAAAACATTCAGAATGATAAATATGTTATGCCAGCATTTCAAAGACAATATGTATGGAATATGGAGCAAATAGAAAAGTTATGGGATTCTATACTATTGGACTATCCGATTGCAACTTTTTTATTTTGGCATTTAGATGAAGCTAACACCACTAATGATACTAATTTTTGTACTTTTTTAACAAATGCAACATTTAATAGCCGAAAACAAGCGGATAGTAAAAACTATGATTTATCCACTATAGATTTTAATATCACTGATACAGCTATTTTAGACGGGCAACAAAGACTTACTTCTTTATATTTGTGCTTGTTAGGAGATGTGTCAATACGTCAAAAACATACTAGACGTAATAATGCTTGTACTACTATATCAAAATTGCTGATAGAATTAAATAAGAACAAACTAACAATTGATGAAGAAGAATATAATAGCAAAAAATTTGATGTTCGCTTTACTGATAAAATAGGGAAAATAAGTCCGACACAGTTTGAAATAAAAAAAATATTAAATCCTATTTTTAAAGATAAGAACTCTCGTGCTGAAGCTATAGAAAATGAAATATCTAACGTTCCTAAAGACAGTCAAGAGTATGCAAGAAATATTTTAAATAAATTGTGTGAAAAAATTTATGATGAAGAATTAATAAGATACACAAATGCTCATGTACGGTAAAGAAGCAAGCAACCGAAAACAATAGATAGACCGCCAGCACTACACTATTCCGAACCAAAGACCAAAAGATAAGCATTG
>OKTE01000698.1_pt1 | contig 12465 bp, 7 predicted proteins | sample 1606151 | NCBI WGS metagenome assembly OKTE01 (sample SAMEA3879527, study PRJEB24766) | human gut metagenome | biome: human-associated habitat; feature: feces | place: USA | collected 1985/1987 | reverse complement strand
GGCCGTTTCCGCCATATTCCAGCTTCATATGCAGGGTAATTCCCGCATTCATTGCCAACGCACGGAAAAATTCTTCCGTAAGGCAGTTATCGAACGTACCCGTTCTGTCATCGGTAAATTCTGCGTCAAACACCAGATAGGGTCTGCCGCTTATATCGACCGCACAGAATGAAAGTGCCTCGTCCATAGGAACATATGCGCTTCCGAAACGCACGATACCGCTCTTGTCGCCGAGTGCCTCAGCCAGCGCCTTGCCAAGCACTATTCCGCAGTCCTCCACCGTATGATGACTGTCAACATCCAAATCACCAACAGCATGCAGCACCAGATCGCTGAAGCTGTGCTTAGCCAAAAGCGTCAGCATATGGTCAAAAAAGCCTATACCGCTGTCTATCTCGGCTTTTGAACTGCCGTAAACGTTAAGCTCCGCCTTTATATCGGTTTCCTTTGTCTTTCTTTCGATAACGCTCATATTCTTATCCTTTCGGTATTCAGCCGACTATTTCGGCAAGCTTTTCAAACACCTTGTCCATATTTTCCTTAGTGCCGATAGATATTCTGAGGTGATTGTTGATTCTGGGCTTATCCCAGTAGCGTACATATATTCCCTGCTCTTTGAGCTTTGTGAAGATTTCCTTTGCAGGTACCTTCTTATGAGAAGCAAAGATAAAGTTACTCATCGAATCCGGGAAAGTAAAGCCAAGCTCAGTAAGCCTTTTCTTGCTGTATTCTCTTGTATTTATAATTTCCTGCGTTGTCTTTTGGAAATACTCCTCGTCCTCTACAGCCGCCGCACCGCCTATAACAGACAGCGGATTCATCGTGTAGCTGTTTACCGAGAACTTGACATCGCTCAGATACTTTATCAGCTTCTTACTGCCGATGGCAAAGCCTATTCTCATACCCGCCATAGAGCGTGACTTTGAGAATGTCTGTACTACGAGCAGATTTTCATACTTGTCTATAAGCGGCAGACAGCTTGTTCCGCCGAAGTCTATATACGCCTCGTCTATTACAACTACCGATGTGGGATTTGCTTTCAGTATCTCCTCTATCGTATCAAGGCTTTCAAGTACGCCTGTCGGTGCGTTGGGGTTGGGGATAATTATACCGCCGTTGTCACACTTGTAGTCATCGGGATTGATTGTAAAATCGTCCTTTAAAGGTACTGTACGGTACGGTATTCTGTAAAGATCCGCCCATACGTCATAGAACGAATATGTAATATCGGGGAAAAGAATTTCCTTGTCGGAATTGAAGAATGTAAGGAACGTCTGCGATATTACATCGTCAGAGCCTACCCCCACAAACACCTGATCGCTGTCAACGCCGTAACGCTTCGCCAGTGAGTCAACAAGCAGTCCCGCTCTTGTATCGGGATATAATCTCAGAGCGTCCTCGTTATATTCCTTAATTACTTTTTCCACCATAGGTGACGGCGGAAAAGGGTTTTCGTTAGTGTTCAGCTTTATTACATTGTCCGTCTTAGGCTGTTCGCCGGGTGTATACGGCTCGACCTTGCGGACACGCTGTTCCCATGTTGTATAGTTCATCTGTCAGTCCTCGAATCTTACCGTGATAGCGTTTGCGTGTGCTGTAAGTCTTTCACGATTTGCTATTCTTACAATATCCTCTTTAGCGCCGTACAGTTTATCTCTTGTATAGTAGATATAGCTTGACTTCTTGATAAAGCTGTCAACTGAAAGCGGTGAGAAGAATCTCGCCGTACCGCTTGTGGGAAGAACGTGGTTAGGTCCTGCGTAATAGTCACCGAGAGGCTCCGGAGCATATTCTCCGAGGAACAGCGAACCGCAGTTTGTCAGCTTTCCTATATATTCGAGAGGATTTGCGGCAAGCACCTCAAGGTGTTCGGGAGCAATTTCGTTTGCTATCTTGCAAGCCTTGTCCATATCGTCGCATATGATTATCGCACCGCAGTTATCAAGAGATGTGTTGATAATATCCTTTCTTGAAAGGTCTGCAACCTGTCTTTCGATTTCCTTTACTGTTTCATCGGCAACACGCTGACTTGTCGTTATAAGCACGGAGCTAGCCAGCTTGTCGTGTTCTGCCTGCGACATAAGGTCTGCGGCGGCATATTTCGGGTTAGCGGTATCGTCCGCAACTATAAGAATTTCACTCGGACCTGCTATCATATCAATATCAACCGTTCCGTAAAGGAGCTTCTTTGCGGTTGCTACGAAGATATTTCCGGGTCCTACTATCTTTGATACCTTGGGTATCTCCTCTGTGCCGAATGCCAGAGCCGCAACAGCCTGAGCGCCGCCGCACATGAATATCTTGTCAACGCCGCACAGAGCCGCCGCCACAAGTATATCGTTGTTGGGCGTACCGTCCTTCATAGGAGGAGTTACCATAATAATCTCGCCTACGCCTGCAATCTTTGCAGGGATAGCGTTCATAAGAACAGACGAAGGATAAGCCGCCGTGCCGCCCGGAACATATAAGCCTACTCTGTCAAGACCTCTTACACGCTGACCTAAGATACAGCCGCTCTCGTCTGTCATCATATATCCGTTCTGCTTCTGACGGGTGTGGAATGCCGTAATGTTCTCCTGAGCGTTAAGCATTGAGTTCACAAAGTCGGGGTCTGCATTTGTGAGTGCGTCCTGTATGACTTCATCGGGTACTCTGTAATACTGCATATCGGGGCAGTCAAACCTTGCCGTATATTCCTTTACAGCCTCGTCGCCTCTTGCGGCAACATCGTCTATAATTGCTCTTACGGTCTTTTCAACCTCTGCGTTTACTTCACTGCTGCGCTTTTTCATACCTGCGAGGAATTCTTTTTCACTGCCGTCTGCTTTGATAGTCTTTATCATCTTACTTAGCGTCCTTTCTTATATGTTGCTTTCCATCTTGTCTATAAGATCTTCAATACTATTCTTCTTGAGCTTCATACTTACCGGATTTACTATAACACGGGCTGAAATCGGTGAAACGTATTCGTATACCTCAAGTCCGTTTTCCTTAAGAGTTGTACCGGTTTCTACTATATCTACGATACCGTCCGACAGCTCAAGCAAGGGAGCAAGCTCTACAGAGCCCTCTATCTTTACTATATCAACGTCCATAGCCTTTGACTCGAAGAATCTTCTTGTGATATTCGGGTACTTTGTGGCAATAGTCTTTACACCGCAGCCCTCATAGAAGTTGTTGCCGACTTTGCCCGCAAGAGCAAATCTGCAGCGGCCGAATCCCAGATCGCACACCTCGAAAAATCTTCCGCCGTGCTCGTCTATAGTGTCCTTGCCGACAACGCCTAAGTCACATACGCCGTGTTCTACATAAGTCAGTACATCTGCGGCTTTTGCAAGGACTACCTCGATATTGCTTCCCGGTATATCAAGTATAAGCCGTCTGCCCTTGTCACGAAGCTGTGAAACATCATATCCTATCTTATCGAAAAGGTTTACCGTGTCCTTTTCAAGTCTGCCCTTAGTAAGAGCGATTCTGATTGTTTTCTTGTCCATTTATGTATATCCCTTCTTACAGCGTCATTGTAACGGGCTGTTCGTTCTTTTCTTTATCTATTATATCTATTCTGCCGATTTTGTTAGCCTTAGCATATTCCATAGCCGCATCAAGCGTGGGGCAGGTGCTGAACTCCGCACTGATGCCCTTTGAAATAAGCTTTGTGCAGTGGCTGATACCGTCTATCAGATCCTCATCTGCGGCAAATACCAGAACCTCTGCGTGGCGTGCCTTTGTGCTTCTGTTGCTTCTGAGATTAGCCGCCGCAATAGCGTTTACGTTTACCGCAAAGCCTACAGCCGGCATATCGTCCGCTCCGAAGCTGCCGATAAGCGTATCATATCTTCCGCCTGAAAGCACAGCCTGACCGTATTCCTCTATATATCCCCTGAACACGATTCCCGTATAATACTCAGCCTTGTTTACAAGTCCTAAGTCGACTGTTATCTTATCTTCTGCTTCAAGCTTTCTCAGTGCGTCAAACGTTTCCTTAAGCTCCGTCAGCCTGTCGGAAAGGGCTGTGCCTGCGAACAGCTTTTCAGCCTTGTCAAATACCTCCGCACCGCCGAAAAGATCGGGGAGCTGTAAAAGTATCTCGGAATATCTGCGTTTTTCGGGATTGCTGTCAACGTTTTCCTTGATAAACTGCGTAAGGTCGGGAGTGTTCTTTGACTCAATAAGGCTTCTTACCGTTTCTTCATCGTCAATATCAAGCTTTTCAAGAAGCAGCTTATAGAACGTGTTATCTCCTATTTCAAGACGTACATCATCGCTTGAGCAGGAGTTCAGCACCTGCGCCGCAAGGCTGAGCGCCTCAAGGTCGGAACGCTTCTCGTCACCGCCTATTATCTCAACGCCGCTCTGCATGAATTCGTCGTCCCTGCCTGCCATTTTAGGATTACAGCGGTAGATATTCTGCGAGCAGAACAGCTTTAACGGAAACACACCGTCACGCAGTCTTGTTGCAACTATTCGAGCGATAGGCATTGTACTGTCCGGACGCATTACCATAAGTCTGCCCTTGCCGTCTGTCAGCTTGTACATATCTTCCTGTCGGAAACTCCTTGTCTTGTTATTGAACACATCGTAAAATTCAAGCGCAGGAGTAATCACTTCGCTGTATCCGTGTGCGGTGAACACCGCTCTTAATTCTTTACGGGCTACACACTCGTCAAACAGCAGATCTCTTGTACCCTCGGGTGTAATAAGATCGTAGCTTTTCATCTATGGTTATTTCCTTTCATGCCTGTCGGCTTTGTTTCTTTATTTATATCATAGCACTTTAGCGTGCTAATGTGCTATCACGATAATATGATAACACATAAAACCGATTTTGTCAATCCCCACAGTTATATCGGGGAAATTTCGTCATTTGTTACAAAAAGTTTTTGGGCTAGTATCAATTATTTGATGTCACAAGCTCCTTGAAGTGCTTTCCTCTCTCTTCAAAGTTCTTGTAAAAGCCGTAGCTTGCGGCGGCAGGCGATAAGATGCAACGTGTTTTCGTTACCTGCTTCGCATATTTCACAGCCTGCTCCATATCATCGGCATAGATCAGCTTTACAAGCGGATTTGTGACCTTCTCGGCTACTCTCTTGCCGCTGTCGGGGAGGATTATCAGATTTCTGACCGAAGTATCACCGCTAAGCCAGTCAGACAATTCATCATAAGGTATACCCCTGTCCATTCCGCCTATTATCAGCGTATCGGTATCAGGATACGCTTTAAGTGCGGCTATAGCCGTCTGCGGCGCTGTGCTTATGCTGTCGTTGATATACTCCGCACCGTTCAGCATGCAGACATATTCAAGCCTGTGTTCAAGACCATTAAACTGCGGAAGCGCATCAAGGCACTGCTTTACAGTACAGCCTGCCTTTGTTGCGGCATAAATCGCTATCGCTATATTATATAAGTTATGCTCGCCTTTGAGCTTTGTATCTATCACATCGGCAGGGTAAAATTCATCACCGATAAAAATACCGCCGTTTCGTGTTCCTATATCACCGCAGGAAAAACCGGCTGTAATGACCCTTGCCTTCGTATCGGCATACTGCTTTACTTCTTCACCGATTATCAGCGTATCGTTTTCATTCTGATAGCGGAAAATGTTCAGCTTTGCGTTTCGGTAAGCCGCAAAATCGGTATAGTGGTCAAGGTGCTCGGGGTAAATATTCAGCAGTACCGCCACATTGGGCGATGCCTTGACATATTCAAGCTGATGACAGGACATTTCACATACGATAACACAATCCTTTGTGAATTCCTCACGTCTTTCAAGCGGAGGTACGCCTATATTTCCTATAAGCATCGTATCCTTGCCGCTTTTTTCGATAAAGAATTTTATCAGGCTTGACGTGGTCGATTTTCCCTTAGTTCCCGTGATTCCTATTATCATATTGTCGCAAAAACGTAAAAACAAGTCGGTCTGTGATGTAATCTTTGCCTTTATTTCATCGCTCACAATATTTTTCAGAATAACACCCGGAGCTTTCATTATAACATCGCAGTCGTCAAGGCAGGTAAGATAATCCTCTCCGCAGCAAAGCGTACAGCCCTCCGCTTCCGATTCAGGTACAGGGTTCATATCGGCTACCGTAATGCTTTTGCAATTACAGCTTCCGAGCAGCTTCAATGTAGAACGTCCCTCTCTGCCAAAGCCTAAAATAACAACTTTCTTTCCCTCAAAAAACGCTTTCCGCTTTTCATCTATAGTCATATATCGTCACTTTCTTACTTCAGCAGTCCTATAAGATGCTGAGGTACAAAATTATCATTGTCAAAATAATTATCCATGCTCTGCGGAACGGGCGGATCGGTTTTTGCGTAACGGCTGAGCAGATAAGGGAGCTTCTCTCCCCTGCGCTTTATTGCCATATACAGCGACAGCCTTACCTCGCTCTTTGTTCCTACGCATTCAAACGGCTTATCCTTGCCGTCAAGCACAAGCCCGTCAAACATATCCTCGTACTTTTTGCAGTCGAGCATATTCTTTCCGAAGATTTTCACCAGCGTTTCATCGTCAAGAAACGCCGACAGCAGTATATATACATAAAGGCACTTTGCGCAATCCGCACACCATGTATCCGTTTTTGAGCCAAGATTACAGCTCTGGAACACAGGGAAATACTGCGGATAGGTAACGAATTTCTTTGCTATCTGCCACTCGCTCCACGGACGCAGAAGGCTGAAATACTGTATACCGTCATCAAGATAATCGGTAACGTAGCTTCTGAAATCACGCTCGAACTCGGTGCTTTTGCTGTACTGGTGATTTACCTGCCTGCCGCTGACATAGGTTTCATTCGCACTGCTTTCATTTGACAGCACTATATACTTCTTGCCGTAAAGATAAGCAAACAGATAAGCCGAGAATGCGACCACCGCCGAGAACGGCGTATGACCGTTCAGGTATCCGTCCGCATTGCGTTCAAGGAGCGCCCTGTCTATCGTTCTGCGAGGTCCGACAATTTTGCTTTCGTCAAAGCCTGCGACCTTGGCGCACTCTACCGTAGCGCCTCTCGGATTTATTATATAGCACAGCGTTTCATCGTGATATTTTCTGAGCAGTTCAAGAGAAACAACGCTGTCCTTTCCGCCGCCTACCGCAACGAGATAACCGCCGACTTCCCTTTCACAGCTGTATTTACGCTTGCCGTTATCATCAGGTACTATCTGCATAAAGCTGTCAAAATCAGCGTCTATATTATTTCTGTAGAAGAACTCTCCAAGTCCGTTGAAGTAGAGCTTTTTCCACCACAGGCACTGCTTTTCGTCGAGAGAACCGCACTTTACCTTTACAACAGGCGGACAGGCGCATTTCCAGTAGCTGACAAGCTCTGCCATACCGAGATTGAATATTATGTATTCGAGAAACGGAGTTACGTTTTTGAGAAGTCCGCTTTCGGTTTTCCACGATGGATAAAAATGATAATCATCTATCGAAAAATGAAAGAATATTCCGTCGTCGGCAATGTCGTAGCCGTGATATATAAATTCCTTGTGCATTTCACGAAGCTCTCTGTATTTTCCTGCGTTGTCCATACTGTTTCCTCCTGTTTATATTATAACCGGCTTTGAAGTAAATTCGGCACCGCACGGCTGTTTTTTATCAAGCGCCAGTGCGTACAGATTTCCCGCTCTTTCTTCAAGTCTTGCAAAACGCTCCGCTTCCGCACTTGTTTTTGCCAGTGCCGAAAGCGATGTGTCCACAGGCAGCTTATGCTCCCCTGCGGCAAGTATTTCCCTGCCCTTTGAATTCATTCCCAGTATCCTCGCATAAGCAGGAGGATTTTTAAGATCGTTTCCCGTTATGCCTAAGAATGCACACAGCACAAGTCTGCGTATTCTTGCCATAGTAAAATTCTTTGATTTTATCATAAGCAGTAACTGCGGAAGTGAAACCGCCGTGCGTACCGCCTTATATATCCTGCTGTCCATTCCGCCCGTGCCGTTGGGAAGCCGTTCAAATTCCGACTTTGACATAGTGCGTAGCTTTGCAAGGATTGCCGTTTCGATATTTTCAATATGTGCGAAATTCTCATAATCGGCAAAATCGGTATATGCACTTACATCTTCGCCTGCACTCAACATTTTTCTGAGCCTTGATGCGCTGATTACCGTATCACTGCCCTCGTCACTGTCGTGTGCCGCACCGCTCCTCATTACCGTGACCGGCTTTATCATACCGCCCAGCTTGTCAAGCGCACGGATATATTCGACAGCCAGCGTGTTGTTTGGCTCTGTAAGCGTTTGCACGACATCTGACGTATAATTCTTCTCGACCGTCTGCTTCAGTGCCGCAGGATACGAAGCGCCTTTACGCATCAGGCTGAAAAACTCATCGGTCTGCACCGCATATTCAACAGCTCCTGCCGCCTCCTCAAGCACAGAAACATCACCGCATTCACTGCCGAAGCTCAGCATATCGACACAACCGAGCGAATCGGCAATACGGCAAGCCCCCATAGCAAAATGCTCCGCACTCGACAGTGCAAACGGAGTAGGCAGTTCGACCACCAGATCCGCTCCTCCCATAAGTGCGGCTCTCGCTCTCGCATATTTATCCGCAAGCGCAACATCGCCCCTCTGGGTGAAATTTCCGCTCATAACGCATACGATATGAGTTGCGCCGTGCTGTAAACGGGTTTGCTCTATGTGATATTTATGTCCGTTGTGGAACGGATTGTATTCGCATATAATTGCCGCTGTTTTCATTGTGTACCGTTATCCTTTTAAGTCAAATTTACTTTCTGCTGTATCTGAAGTCGCACATATCGGCGCCCTCAGCTATAATTTTTGTTCTTGTGAGCTTCATATCCATAATGTCCGCAAGAACATAGTCCATACGGCACATATACTGTGCGAGTTCGGGACAGCCCTCGTCTTTGCACAGCTTGCATACACCGCATTCGTGATAGTCATAACCAAGCTCATATTCATCGTTTGCAGGTAATATATCAACTACCCAGTCATTCTCATATTTTCTCTTGTGGCTTTCTTCCGACCACGCAAGACGTCCGGGCATCTTCTTTTCGTCAAGATAACTGTCTACATTACCTACAGCTTTGTGAAACAGCTTTGAAGCACATAATCCGTCTTTTAGTATTTCGTAATTCTCTTCCGCCATCTTTCCTGTACTGCGGTTCATAGCGATAAAATATGCACCCATCATATAAGAGCTCATCAGCTTTGACTTGCCGATGCCTTTTGCACGGGTAACTATCGCCTTATGCTCGGCAAAAATCTTCTTCGCCATATCTTTCGGAAAATTCCGTCTTTCAAGTTCAGCCTTTACTGCGCTGTGATAAAAATGACTGAGAATTCTCACGTTGAACGAATAGTTCATTTGGTTTTTACCTTGCCTTTCTTAAAACACTTTATATTTCCAACAATCAATATTTGTTGTTTAATGTCTGTTGTATCACCGTTTCCCCGACCGTCCGCCGAACTTCAGTCCCTCACCAACCTTTAAAAAGGTCGGAATTTGAAGCGGCACATTGCCGCCCGCCGTTTTGCTATCCTGCGGATAGCTGAAACTGCTCCAAAGGCGGAATTGTCTGCGGCGACTCGCCGCAAGGTCGGAATTTGGAGCGGCTCACAGCCGCCCACTTAGAAGAATGAAATCTGTGCGGATTGAGGGAGATCCCCGAATACATTCATATCATACAGCTTGCTGAGAACGGTGCTGTTTATACCTGATTGTGCCTGAATATCCTCAAGACAGATGAAATCTCCCTTGTCGATAACTTCCTTGAGCTTGATTGCGGCGTTTTCACCACAGCCCTCTACCGCAAGGAACGGCAGACGGAGATTTCCGTCCTCTATCGCATAAGTTGTCGCCCTCGACTTCTTATAGTCAACAGGCAGGAACGTGATGCCTCTGAGCATCATCTCATATATCAGCAGCAGTGCGTCAAGCATACCCTTGTCTTTTGCAGTAGCCTCCGGGTTTGACTGGATAAGCTGTATCTTGTTTCTTACGCTCTCCTTACCGCCGAGAACCGTCTTTACATCTATATTTTCAGTGTGCTTTGTAAGTACCGCAGAATAGAATTCCGACGGATAATAGACCTTGAACCAGCACAGCTTTACAGCACCGGTTACATAAGCGGCGGCGTGTGCCTTAGGGAACATGTACTTTATCTTCTTACAGCTTTCGATATACCACTGCGGTACATTGTTTTCTTCAAACGCCTTGTATATATCCTCGTTGAACAGCTTCTTGGCATTACCCTTACGGGTTATCTCCATTATCTTGAATGCGAGCTTCGGCTCAAGACCCTGATGCATAAGATAAACCATAATATCGTCACGGCATCCGATAACCTCTGAAATCGTGCAGGTTCCGTCAGAGATAAGATCCTGTGCGTTTCCGAGCCATACGTCAGTACCGTGCGACAGACCCGAGATCTGTAAAAGGTCGGAGAATTTCTTCGGCTGTGCATCCTTAAGCATCTGCAGTGTAAACGGCGTGCCGAATTCGGGGATACCATATGTACCGCTTGAAACGCCGAGATCCTCCTCTTTTATGCCGAGCGGCTCTGTCGAGGTGAACAGCTCCATGACTTTGGGATCGCTTGTCGGAACATCCGCTATCTTTATACCCGTCATATCCTCAAGGTGCTTATACAGCGTCGGCACATCGTGTCCGAGTTCATCTAGTTTAAGTATAGTATCATGCAGTGCGTGGAAGTCGAAGTGCGTTGTTATCATATCGCTCTCCGTCTTATCCGCCGGGTGCTGAACCGCCGTGAAGTCATAAACCTCATAATCGCTCGGTACAACGACCATTCCGCCTGGATGCTGTGACGTAGTTCTCTTAACGCCTGTACAGCCTGCCGCAAGACGTGATATTTCGGCGGAATTTGCCGTCATACCCTTCTTTTCAAGCCACTTGCGTACAAAGCCTTCCGCAGTCTTTTCCTGCACGGCGGAGATAGTACCCGCCTTGAAAACGTGATCCTTACCGAACAGTTCTTCGGTATATCTGTGTACCTTTCCCTGTACCTCGCCCGAGAAGTTAAGGTCAATATCAGGCGACTTATCGCCGTCAAATCCAAGGAACGTTTCAAACGGTATATCGTGACCGTCACGGATCATATCTATATCGCAGTTCGGACACTTTTTCGGCGGCAGGTCAAAGCCCGAGCCGTAAGAGCCGTCAAGGATAAATTCATTGTGTCGGCACTTGGGGCATCTGTAGTGCGGAGGCAAGGGGTTTACCTCGGAGATACCTGCCATTATGGCAACTACCGATGAACCTACCGAGCCTCGTGAGCCGACAAGATAACCGTTCTTTTCCGAGAACGCAACCAGCTTCTGCGCTATCATATACAGTACGGCGAATCCGTGCTTTATGATAGAGTCAAGTTCCTTCTTGAGTCGCTTTTCAACTGTTTCCGGCAGATTGTCACCGTACCATGCGTGCGCCCTGTCCCAGCAAAGCTGCTGTAATTCTTCGTCTGCACCGTCAATATGGGGAGTATATGTGCCTGTGGGGATAGGCCGTACCACCTCGATCATATCGGCAATTCTGTTCGTGTTTGTAATAACGACTTCCTTCGCCTTTTCTTCACCGAGATAAGCAAATTCCTCAAGCATTTCATCTGTAGTTCTGAAATAAAGCGGCGGTTGATTAGCAAAGTCCTCATAGCCCTGTCCTGCCTGCAGTACCTCACGGAATACAGCGTCCTCAGGGTCTTTGAAATGCACGTCACAGGTAGCGACTACCGGCTTTCCGAGCCTGTCACCAAGCTCAACTATAGCACGGTTGAGATCTCTCAGATCTTCTTCACTGCTTACCTTGCCGTTTCTAAGCAGGAACATATTATTGCCGATAGGCTGTATCTCAAGATAATCATAGAACGATGCGATTTCCTCTATCTTCTCCTGCGATTCCTTTTCAAGTATCGCCCTGAAAAGCTCGCCCGCCTCGCACGCACTTCCTATGATAAGTCCCTCTCTGTACTGCGACAGCAGGGATTTCGGTATTCTCGGCTTTTTATAGAAATAATCAAGGTTCGATGCGGAAATAAGTCTGTACAGATTTTTCAGACCGACCTTGTTCTTTACAAGAATTATCTGGTGATAAGTAGGGAGCTTCTTTATATCCACACTTCCGAACGCCGTGTTGAAATCGCCTATGTATTCAAGCTTTGCGGTCTTTCTTGTATCGTTTACTATGTGCATATATATCATGCACAGCATTTCTGCGTCCGCAACCGCTCTGTGATGATCAAAGTCGCCCAGCTTGAAATACTTTGCTATAGTGTCGAGCTTATAGTTCTTGATACCCTTGAGCGCCGCCTTTGCAATACTCAGCGTATCGACTACAGGATTATCAAAGCTCTTTCCCATTCTCGTGGCGGCACTTCTGATAAACGACACGTCAAACTTTGCGTTATGTGCGCAGACGGGAGAATTGCCGCAGAAAGCCATAAAGTCGCTGACCGCAACATCCTCGGTCGGAGC
>OKTE01000694.1_pt1 | contig 12511 bp, 8 predicted proteins | sample 1606151 | NCBI WGS metagenome assembly OKTE01 (sample SAMEA3879527, study PRJEB24766) | human gut metagenome | biome: human-associated habitat; feature: feces | place: USA | collected 1985/1987 | reverse complement strand
GATAAAAAACCCGGTGTTCTGGGCGCAGGTGGTGGTGGCCATTGCAGCGCCAATTCTGGCCGGGCTCGGGCTTCAGTGGGAAGATATGACCACCTGGGCGGCGTTCGGAGACGCGCTTAGGCAGGCGGTTATGAACCCGGTGATTGTGGTCTCGGTCGTTGTTTCCCTGTGGGGAATCATCAATGACCCGACCACAAAGGGATTAAGTGACAGCACACAGGCCATGTTTTACGACAAACCGAAGGAGGAAACAAAATGAGTGTCAAAGGCATTGACGTATCCAAATACCAGAAAGAGATTGACTGGTCAAAGGTAAGGAATGACGGGGTGGAGTTTGCCCTCATCCGCGCAGGGTACGGCAGGGAAACCAGCCAGAAAGACCCATACTTTGAACAGAACTACGCGGGTGCAAAGGCAGCCGGGCTGCGGGTTGGCGCCTACTGGTACTCCTACGCGGAAAGCGCAGAGGACGCGAAAACCGAAGCAACCGCCTTTTTAACGTCGGTTTCCGGCAAAGCGTTTGACCTGCCGGTCTACTATGACGTAGAGGAAAAGGCCCAGGCACAGAAAGGGAAGGAGTTTGTCACCAGCGTGATTCTCGCCTTTGCCGAAGAGGTGGAAAAAGCGGGTTACACGGTTGGCGTCTACGCCAACACCAACTGGCTGAAAAACTACATTGCTTTGGACAAGCTGGGCGGCAGAAGCATTTGGAAAGCCGACTGGAGCCAGGAGCCGGACGAAAGCATTGCCTGTGACATCCACCAGTACACCTCAAACGGCTCGGTAAACGGCATTTCCGGCCGTGTGGATATGGATACCGGTTATGCGGCGTTCTGCAAAATCCCGGAAAAACCGGCGCCTATGCCGGAACCAGAACCAACCCCAGAGCCGGAGCCTGCTTTTTGCTGCGACGTGTTTTACCGGGTGCGGACCAAAGCGCACGGCTGGCTTTCCGAGGTCAAGAACCTCGAAGATTACGCGGGCTGGAAGGAAAGCCCGGTGACCGATGTTGCTGTGAAAGTATCCGCGGGCGCTGTTAAATACAGGGTGCATGTCAAAGGCGGGAGCTGGCTGCCCTATGTGACGGGGTATGATGTGAACGACAGCAAAAACGGTTATGCGGGAAACGGAAAGCCGATTGACGCGGTGGAAATCTACTACTATACACCGGAGGGGGTAAAGCCTGCGAAAAAGGCGAAGTACCGGGTAGCGCCAACCGGCAGGGACTACTACTCCTGGCAGCTTGACAATGAGAAAGTGAACGGCCAAGACGGCTATGCTGGTTTGTTTGGCAGGGAGATTGGCAAGCTGCAGGTGGCGGTTGAGTGAAGAGTGATTTTGTAAAAGACAATTAAGCAAATGAGAATCCCCCCGGCGTCTTATCAGGCGCCGGGGGATTTTTGTTTAACGGTTGTATTGTTGCGTTCGACTATTCAGGAAATATGTTCATATAATAGGAAAGAAAATCTTGACAAATTATGATATACTGTAATTGCAAGGAAGGGAGGAGATTTTATGTATCAGGCGCTTGATTTATCTGCGTATATTGTTTCCAAATGTATAAAAGATGACTCCCCCATCAGTAATTTACAATTGCAGAAAATCCTTTATTATATTCAGCGGGATTTTTTGAAAAATGGTGGTATTGCATTTTCGGATGATATTGAAGCATGGCAATTCGGCCCAGTGGTTCCAAATGTTTATTATCGTTACTGCGGCTTTGGTTCTATGCCTATTACAAATGCTGCAGAAACAAGTGATTGCTATTTTGATTCGCAGGATATACAGAGAATTGACTCGATCGTAGAAGAAAAACGGCTTTTATATCCATGGGATATGGTAAGAGAAACGCATAGAGTAGGTGGGGCATGGGCCCAAATATATCAAGATGGTATGGGAAATCACCGGGTAATTCCCGTCGAGTTAATTAAGACAGCAGGGTGATTTATGAGCGTAAATAACGAAGAGCGGCAAAGAGAAGAATTTAGAAAGATTTTACTGGATCTTGCAAAATCTCAAGAATCACTTGAAAATAACTATGAACGTTCTAATATGTACAGGCGATTGGAAGCGCTTTATCGTCCAGATCCGGAGAAAGAGTTTCGCCATTACTATTCTGACATTTTTTCCACATTAATTGAAATTAATAATAATGCCGAGTTAGGCGACCTCAATATTCTAGGCCAAAATTTACAGCTCATTATGGCTGGATATCAAGCTGTAAATTACCAAAATGGTCAACTGATTGATGCAAGTGCTTCGATAAAGAAATTGTATGACCATGTTAATTTAGATATCTCACGAATTACTTATTGGGATTCAAAATATCGAAGTGAATCGGGGATTCAAGAGGTAACTGAGCTTAAAAGCCAGGTTAATGCATTTCAAATAACAATAAATGAAGCACAAGAAAAGCACAGATTAGAAATGGAAGCAAAAGATAAAGAATATCAACACGAAAAAGAGATGTTAGAATTAAAAAGCAAAGTAACTATTGATGAAAAAAATCAAGAAGTTATGAATAGTGCTTTGTCAGGAATTATGGGTGGAATTTTTAGTGATGTTATTTCAGGTAAGATAAGTCCTGAACAAATAAATGACTTAGCAAAAAAATTTCCTAAAAGCAACTCATAGATATTGAAAATATTTAGTAAATTATATATAATATCTCTAGAAAGAGAACTTAGTTTGTAACTTGTATGTGATTCGCTCCATAATGCCTTTTCGTCGAACTCTTTGAAAGTATTGATACTACTAGAGTTTAAGAAAGCAAAAAGTGAATATTATTTCGCAAATATAAGTCGATTTAGTCGGCTTTATTTTTTTACTTTTAAATATCAAGATTGGTAAAAAAGTAAAAGATAGCATTGATCTTTAAAAATTTGCAATTTTATGTAAAATGTGGTATAATAAATGTATGTTAGGAGCAATCGCTTCAACAAATAATACACAGAAAGGTGTAACAACTATGGCAATCAATGAGTATGGTGAAATCGTATGGGAGGAGAACACTATGACACAGGAAGCATTGGGAACAAAGAACTGCGGTCTTCGTATGATGACTCGCAAGGAACGGTTTGAGTATCTCGTGAAAGAGGTCAGCGAAGTCAAGCAGGAACTGCGTACTGCCAACACGGAAGAATCCGTTAACACCGCCCTGGATAAGCTGTCCACCCTCATGGATAGGCTGTCTAAAGATAGTCAGGTGACTGATGTTAAAGGCTGGGTTGCGGATATCTCTGGCACGATTCGTGGTGTGAAACTGCATGATGTTACCCGTTCCGCTCTGGATGATATGCTCGAGAAATTGCTCAAAAGGGCAATGGAAATCATCGCGGAGGAGAGTAAGAAAGAGAACGCAAACAAGCTCAAGGCTCTGTTCTTAAAGCTGGCGGAGCACTCCGACGAAATCGCTGAGATCATTTTTGGCTGATAAGCCAAAAAAAAAGGTACACACCTTCTAGGGAGCAGATATTCTTGCTCCCTAGTTTCGTTTTATAATATTTTTAAAATTAAGATATATGGTAATAATTCTGTCTTTTAGAATCTTTAATTATTTTTCATTATAACTGATGGCTATCCTTTTTTATATTAGTCTTGCAAAAATTAAAATTTTATGTTAAAGTAAAGACAATAAATCGAGTTATATAAGAGAGCTTGAAACAACGTATGTTATTTTTCGCATACCTGTTTCATAATCGCTCCAGCGAACCAAAAGATAAGAATTATAATTCTTATCTTTTTTAAAATTCTATTAAGCAAGACGTAAAAAACTAGGGAAATAAGAAAAAGAGGCAATATTAGCACCAAAAATATTGAAAATATTACAAAAATGTAATATAATTGTAATATAAGGGCAAAAAAATAGAAGTTAAATCCAAGAACCTATATCCGTAGGGGAAAAAAATGTAATAAAAAAAGGCATGAAATTATAGGAAAATACTGCTATTGACATGTTCTTAATAGACTATTAAAATAATATTAATATAATAAAAAAGGAAGGTAAAGATAATGAAATTTAAAAAAGGAATAATGTTTATAATACTTTTACTTCTATCAATGTGTTGCTTAAGTGTATTTACACAAGTAAATGCAGCTTCTGGAACTGGAAGTCTATATCTTAACTTAACAATGGTTGGAAGAAGATCAGGATATGGATACCAAATAGCAAGTGGTAGTAAAAACGTATGGAAAATCTATGAAACAGGAAAAAATACTGATGATACTATTTATTGCTTAAGAGGTGGTCCTGGTTTTGGATCAGCAGATTATTCAGCAATTAGAGCACCTGTTGAAACTCATTATACAAAATATTTTGATTTAAAGGATCCAGATGATATTCCTGCAGTATACCAAGCACCATTACCAGATGTTAATGGTACAGAATATCAAGCATTATTATGGATTTTAGATAATTGTTATGTTGCACCTAAAATTGATGCATCTTCAACAGCAAAAGCTGAAGCTAAAATTAATAGAGATACTTTATTAACTGCAGCAACTAATTATGCGGTAGAACAAGGAAATCCAGAAATAACTGAATTTGCAGATATGGACTTATTAACAGATGATGATATAGATGCAGTACAACAATTGGCAGTATGGTATTATACAAACCCTACAGGTGATTATCATGTAGAAAACATAGAATTCTATGTTAATATAGTACAAGGTGTAGATGCAAACTATAAAGCATTAAGTGAAGATATACTAGAAAATGGATGGGAAAGAGCACTTGCATGTCAAGCATTATTTGATTACTTAGTAAAAACACCTCAAAAAGAAGGTTTTAGCTATAGTCCAAGTGATAGCAGTGTAAACACTGTACCGGTTAAACTTTCTGATACAAGTAATATAACAGTTCAAAAAGTAAATAACAGATATATAGTTGGACCATATAAACTAGAACAAGTAAGAGATACACAATATAGTTTAGATGTTTTCGTTAATGATGAAAATGACAATGAAGTAACAGATGTAATATATTTAGATAAGAATAAGAACGAAATTATAAATATGACTGATGACAAACAATTAGTAGGAGAAGAATTTTATATTTCTGTACCATCTACTAATAATATTAAAAGTGTAAAATTTAATATTTCAGGTTCTTATACAGAAACTAAACTTACATATTGGTCAGTAATTGATAAAGGAAATAACAACTTAGAGTTAGAACAACCTGTTGTTAAAGTTGAAAAAATAACAAGAAACTTTTCAGAAGAAGTTGTTACTGATATACCAGAAGAACCAACAGTAGAAGAATTCGACTTAGCTTTAAGAAAATTCATTATCTCAATAAATGGAGTAGCACCAGCAGTGGATAGAACTCCAGTAATAGATGCACAAGAATTAGAAAAACTTAAAAATGGAACTACAACAACAGCAAGAAAAGTACATCCTAAAGATGCACTTGCAGTAAAAAAAGGGGATAAAGTAGTATATAAGATAAGAATATATAATGAAGGTAATGTAAATGGATATGCATCAACAGTTATAGACTACTTGCCTACAGGACTAAAATTAGCAGACAATAGTACAATAAATACACAATATGGATGGAAAACAACAAAAGATGTTGGAACAGCTAAAACAACATATTTAGCAGATAAAATGATTAATAAATTTGATGGAACAACATTAGACTTTGTTGATTTAGAAATAGAATGTGAAGTAACAGCAGAAGTTGAAAGCAAAAATCAAAACTTAAAAAATATAGCAGAAATAACAATGCATAAAGATGAAGATGGAAATACAACAGTGACAGACCGTGATTCACAACCAAACAATGTTGATAAAAATAATTATGGAACAACAAGCCAAGAAGATGATGATGATTTTGAAGATTTAATAATGCTAGGTGAAGCAATGGACTTAGCTTTAAGAAAATTCATTACATCAATAAATGGAGTTGCACCAACAGTGGATAGAACTCCAGCAATAGATGCACAAGAATTAGAAAAATTAAAAAATGGAGCAATTACAACAACAAATAAAGTACATCCTAAAGATGCACTTGCAGTAAAACCAGGAGACAAGGTTATATACAAAATAAGAGTATATAATGAAGGCAACATTGATGGATATGCAGCAGTTGTTAGAGATTATTTACCAGAAGGATTAAAACTGGCAGACAATAGTGCAATAAATAAACAATATGGATGGGAAACAACAAAAGATGGTAAAACTGTAAAGACAACATATTTAGCAGACAAAATGATTAATAAATTTGATGGAACAACATTAGATTATAAAGATTTGGAAATAGAATGTGAAGTAATTGCAACAATAGGAACTGAAAACAAAACTTTAAAAAATATAGCAGAAATAACAATGCATAAAGATAAAGACGGAAACACTGAAGCAGAAGATCGTGACTCTAAACCAAATAACGTTGATAAAAATAATTATGGAACAACAAGCCAAGAAGACGATGATGATTTCGAAGATTTAGTTGTATTAGGACAATACTTTGATTTATCTTTAAGAAAATTCATTACAGAAGTTACAACAGGAACAAAAACAAAAAATTATAATAGAGCACCACAAGTTGATGTAACAGACTTAAAAAACGAAACAGCAACAACAGCAACATATAATCATGACAAAACACCAGTAAGTGCTTCTAATGGAGACATAGTAACATATACAATTCGTATATACAATGAAGGACAATTAGATGGATATGTAACTGAAATAACAGATCATTTACCAGAGCAACTAGAATTTATAGTAAATGATGAACTAAATGCAAAATATGGATGGACAGTATCACAAGATGGAAGAACAGTAAAAACAGATATAACATCTTTAACAACAACAAGTTCAGCTAACAGAGACAATATATATGCAGGAAGAACAAATGTGGATGATAAAGTTTTATTAAAAGCATTTGATGGAACAACTCTTGATTATATTGATGTACAAATTAGATGTAAAGTTAAAGAAAATATTGACTTATATGAAAAAATTACAAATATAGCAGAAATAACAGAATTTGCTGATCAAAACGGTGATAAAATTATTGATAGAGATTCTCAAAAAGATAATGTTGTATTACCAACAGATGATACATTACCAAATTATAAAGATGCTGAAATTGATCGTGGAGATACATATATTCCTGGACAACAAGATGATGATGACTTTGAAAAATTAGTAATAAAAAGATTTGACTTAGCTTTAAGAAAATTTATAACAGGAGTTAATGATAAAGAAATAACTAGTAGAGCTCCAGTATTTACAATAACAGAGAATAATGAATACAAATATGTACATTCAAAAGAACCAGTAGAAGTTGCTAATGGAAATACTGTTGTATATACATTAAGAGTATTTAATGAAGGTAATATGGCAGGATATGCAGAAGAAGTAAAAGATGATTTACCAGAAGGGCTAGAATATTTACCAACTAATGCAATAAATACAGCTTTTAGATGGAAAATGTATAAACAAGATGGAACAGAAACAACTGAAGTTAAAGAAGCAAGTTATATAAAAACTGATTACTTAGCAAAAATAAATGATATTGACAATAAAAACTTACTAAAAGCCTTTGATCCAGAAACAATGACAATGCCAGACTATAGAGATCTAAAAATTGCATTTAAAGTAACAGAACCAAATACATCTGATAGAGTAATAATAAACACAGCAGAAATTACAGAAGATGCAGATGAAGATGGTAAAGAAGTTGAAGACGTTGACTCAACTCCAGACAACAATAATCCAGACGAAGATGATCAAGACATAGAGAAAATTAAAGTTAAATACTTTGACTTAGCACTTAAAAAATGGGTTACTGAATCAATAGTTACATACAATGGAAAAACAACAATTACAAAAACAGGACATACAGGAGATGAAAATCCTGAACCACCTGCAAAAGTTGAAATTCGTTCAGACAGAATAAACCAAACAACTGTAAAATTTAAATTTAGCATAAAAGTAACAAACGAGGGAGAGATAGAAGGATATGCTAAAGAAATTATAGATTATATCCCACAAGGTTTAAAATTTGTTCAGGAAGATAATCCAAAGTGGAGATTAACAGATGACGGAAAAGTTTTAACAAATCAATTAAAAGACGTGTTAATAAAACCAGGAGAAAGTCAAACAGTAGAAATAATACTAACATGGATAAATGGAAAAAATAACATGGGATTAAAAACAAACTGGGCAGAAATTTATGAAGATGATAATGATTATGATTCACCAGATATTGACTCAACACCAGGTAATGACAAAAAAGGTGAAGATGATGAAGATGATGCACCAGTTATAATCACAACAGCAACAGGTAGTGCACAAACATATATTACATTAGCTCTTGTGTCAGTTAGTATAATTGCAGGAGGAGTAATATTAATCAAAAAATTTGTAATTGAATAAAATAAAAAATAATGCTAAAACTTATTTTAGCATTATTTTTTTATTTCTACATTTACATTAAAAAATGCTTATGATATAATAATGATGGTAGATTGTAGCAAAGGAGACTCGAAGTACATGAATCAAATTCTTGCTGTTGGAAACGATAGAAATGAAAATGAAAAAAATAATAACATACAAACAGAGCAGATAAAAAGAGAACCAATAAAACAAAACATAAAAACATCTGCTTCTAATATTAAAACAAAAATAAAAAGAACAAGGTCTGGAAGACCTATTGAAATAGAAGGAATAATAAAATTCTTCTCTGTTGTACTTATAGCTTTTGGAGTTATCTTTGTAGGAGAAGGAGCTTATGCTATGTACAAAGATGCAGATGATAGAAAACCTGCAAATATACCATCTGTTATTATAGGAAGAAAGAATGACAAAGCAGTAGTCCATGTTGAACACAATGTAGAAATATCTAAAATTGAATATTCATGGGATAATGGAGAAAGAAGTACTACTCCAATAGGAAGTACAACTGCAGATGAAGAAATTGTACTTTTAGGATATGATAGTACTTTAAATTTAGTTATAGAAGATGTAAATGGAAAAAGAATAAAATATCAAAAACCATATAAATTAACAGGAGTTGATATTACAAAACCTTCTATTGAAGTAGAAACTGAAGACGGAAATAATAATATGACAATAATTGCAAAAGATGAAACAGCTATATCATATATATCATATCAATGGGAAGGCGAGGAACCTATAGTAATTCAAGCAAATCAACAAGGACAAAAAGAAATTAGAAAAGATGTAGCTTTGACAGTGGGAACTAGAAAAGTTAAAATAATTGCTGAAGATATGAATGGAAATGTTGAGAGTTTTGAAAAAGAAGTAGTAACTTCAACTTCAAAACCTAAAATGGTAGTTAAACGTAATAATCAAGACATAACAATAGAAGTAGAAGACAAAGATGGAATAAAAGACATAATAGTTAACTTAAACGGAAAAGTATATGCTGCAAGAGATTTAAATAGAAAGAAAGTTACAGTAGGACCTGTAAAATTGAGGGAAGGAAACAATACTATTTCTGTTCAAGTTATCAACACAAGTGGATATGACATAACTAAGACAGCAGAACTACAATATAATCCATAATAAAAGGAGACAAAATATGTCACAAGAAATTTATTTGATTGATGAAGAAAATGAATTAAAAAGCAAACTAATAGATTTATTTAAAAAAGAAAAAGAATATAAATTTAAAAAAGCTAAAGAAGCGGAAATTGAAAGTGTGTTAAAAAACATTCCAGCACTTATTATTATAAATGAAGATGGAATAAAAGAAGATATTATTGAACTTTGCAATAAAATCAGAAAAAATGAAGATAATAGCATAACACCTATAATTGTAATATCTTCAGTAAAAGAAAAAGAACATAGAATTCAAGTATTAAAAGCCTGTGTTGAGCATTATATAAAAGCACCAATTGATGAACAATATTTATATTACACAGTAAAAAATGTAATAAGGCTTTTAGATACTAACCGTAGAGTAAGTCCATTAACTGGGTTACCAGGAAATGTTCAAATTCAAACTGAAATAAAAAAGAGATTATTAAATAATGATCAATTTTCAATATTGTATGTAGACCTAGATAATTTTAAAGCATATAATGATGTATATGGATTTTTAAATGGAGATGAAATAATTAAATTTACAGCAAGATGTGTAGCAAATCATTTACATGATACAGAAGATGAAAGCAACTTTGTTGGACATATTGGAGGAGATGATTTCGTTGCAATAACGGCTAACACAAATTGTGAAAAAATATGTCAAGATATAATTTTAGAATTTGATCAAGGAGTACTTAAATATTTTAACAAGTCAGATATTGAAAAAGGATATTTAGAAATACCAAATAGAAAATGTGTAATAGAACAATTTCCATTAACAAGTATTTCTATAGCAGTAGTAGTTGTTGATAAAGGAAGATTTAAAAATGTACTTGAAATAGGGGAATCTGCAGCACAAGTTAAACATCTTGCTAAAATGACTCCAGGAAGTACATATGTTATTGATAGAAGGAAAAATATATAAAAAATATTTACAATTTTCGACATAAATGCTATTATATATTTGAAAATAGGGAGAATGGGGGGAAAATTATGAATCAAAAAACAAGAGCAATATTAGCATATATATTTGGCTGGTTAGGAGGTTTAATTGTACTATTTGCTGTAAAAGATAATGAAAAAAATACAAAAATACATGCAGCACAAGCAGTCGTAATAGGACTAGGATATACCATTATTAGTGTAGCTTATGGATTTATTCCGGTTACTATTCCTTTCTTTAGTACAGCTCTATGGGCAGTATATATTTTAGCTATAATATTTGGTATAGTTAAGGCAAATAAAGAAGAAGATCCAGAATTGCCAGTAATAGGAAATATAGCTAAATCAATATTTAAAAAACAAATTGAAGAATAAAAAATAAGAAAAAAAGTCTCTCTTGTTAAGGAGAGACTTTTTTGACATTTTTAATTCAGTCATTTGACTGTAAAGATATTATACCACAAAACATAAAATATTGCATTAGCTATTATAAAAATAATCCATAATTCCATTATAAATTCCCCATGCTAACCTATTCTGATAATCATCACTTAAAAGTTGTGTTTCTTCTTCTGGGTTAGATAAAAAACCACATTCTACAATAGATATTGGAATTTCAACATGTTTGATAATATAAACATTATCAAGCTTCATAGAAACTCTTTTATTTTCTTTTTGAATAGAATCATTCAAATTTTCTTGTAAACTCTTAGCTAAAGCAGTGCTTTTTTCATCGTTTTGCTTATAAAAACATTGCCAACCATAATATTGTTGCTGAGAAATTTTGTTTAAATGAATAGAAACAAAAATGTCAGCAGAACTCTCATTACCAATTTTAACTCTATTATGAATATCAGAAATTTTCTTTTGCTTTAAAGTAGTTTTATCTAAATCATAAATAGCATTTTCGTCGCTACGAGTTAAAACAACAGTTGCACCAGATTGCTCTAACAAACTTTGAACTTTTAATGTAATTTTTAAATTTGTTTCAGCTTCAGTAGTGCCATTACTAGATTGAGCCCCCTCATCAGGCTTTCCATGACCAGCATCTAGAACGATTACTTTGTTAGAAACAGGAAGAGAAACAGTTTGAACAGTTTGTTTTGAACTAGCAACTTGAAAAACAAAAACAAATAAAGAAATTAATAAAATTGTAGATATTATACCAAATCTTTTTTTACTTAAAATAATCATAAATACACCCCATACATATATATTTCATTTATTTAAAATTATGTCAGTCAGAGCCTGTTTCTTCAATTAAAAAATATCAGATGAATAAACTGTATTTGATTGATATTAAAATGAATAAAATTTCCACTTTTGAGAAAAATATGTGTAAAACATATAATACAAGGAGTGGAATTTTTTAATGCAATATAGAAATTTGATGATAAAGGGTGCAATTTTAGGAAAAAGTCAATTAGAGGATTATTTGGAAAAGGAGGCTTCAAGCCATAATTTACAAAATTATTCTGATAAAAATACTTATCCTATTCCAAGGTTGAAGGAAAATTTTGAAATAATTTCTGATGTATATAATTTGTTGAATGAACATGCAAAATTAAAAATACCAATACATCCAGCAGGAGAGTGGATTTTAGATAATTATTATGTAATAGATGAAACTGTAAAAAATATTAAATTAGAATTGTCTAAACGTAAATATACTAAGTTTTTAGGAATATCTAATGGTAATTATGCTGGATTTGCTAGAGTGTATGTTTTGGCAAGTGAAATTATAAATTATACTGACAATAAAATTGATGGAAAAAGCTTGAAAGATTATTTGGCTGGCTATCAAAGAAAAAAGACTCTTAGTATGGAAGAAATATGGAGTATAAGTATTTTTATGAAAATTGCTTTAATAGAGAATATTATGCAAATTTGTGAAAGAATATATATTTCTCAAATACAAAAATACAAAGTTGAAAATATAGTAGAAAGATTAGTTGAACAGAAAAATAAAGGAGAATTACAGTTTACTAAAATATCGGAATATAAA
>OKTE01000650.1_pt1 | contig 13501 bp, 14 predicted proteins | sample 1606151 | NCBI WGS metagenome assembly OKTE01 (sample SAMEA3879527, study PRJEB24766) | human gut metagenome | biome: human-associated habitat; feature: feces | place: USA | collected 1985/1987 | reverse complement strand
GGGTTCACAAGGCCGGCAAGAAAACCCACCGGGACTATCTGCGGGAGGATGTGGAATACTGCCTGTCCTTTGCGACCAGCCCAAGAGAATTTGAAAATCAGCTCTATGCGCTCGGATACACCCTTGATCCTGTGCGCTTTTCGGTCAAAGCGAAGCATTGGGAGCGTGCTGTGCGGCTGAGCGGCATCGGCTTTTCCAAAGATCGTGTCAACGCACAGCTACGACAGAACGCTGAAAATCGGTATCGGCTATTTACCTTGGAATACCGACCACCGTACAAGCCGAAGAAATTCCCACTGGAGGACGAGCTGCGAAAGCTGGGTTTCTCCATTGAGCACAGCTATGACACTGCCACCGTTTTTGTAGATGCGCTTTTCTATCTCATTATAACGGTAATCCAAATCGTAGCCGAGCTTGCCGATGTGATGCTGCTGTCGCCGGATCTGCGGGCGGCGGAAAAGAATTTGAAAGAGTTGGTTGGTGACTATCACTTCTTGCAGGAGCACGGTATCCATACGACAGCCGACCTGCAAGCAAATATTGAGCAGTCCAAGTCAGAGCTTTCTGCCTTGGAGCGTGAGCGCAGCGACATCAGCAACCGCATCCGCCGCCCCAAGTCGCCGAACGAACAGGCAGAAAACAAGGAACGCCGCAAGGCGGTATCCAAGCAGATGAAGCCCGTAAGGGAGCGTCTGCGCCGTGCGGAGAGGATTTTAGAGAAATCTCCGCACCTGTATGAATTGCTAAAACAAGAGCACGAGCTGGAGAAAAAAGCCCGTGCAAGATACAAGGAAAGAGGTAGATAGAATGAAAAATACGATGAAAAAACCGGTGGCAATTCCGGTAGAAAAATTGCGCCCCTTTGCCGGACACCCGTTTAAGGTCAAGGACGATGCGGAGATGAACACGCTGATCGAAAGCATACAGACGCAAGGCGTTCTCTCACCGCTGATCGTCCGACCAATAGAAAATACAGAGGAATATGAGGTCATAAGCGGCCACCGCCGCTTGCACGCCGCACGAAAGGCAGGGATCACCGAGGTCCCTGCCTTGATTTATGCCCTCGACCGGGATGCTGCCGCCATTGCCGTGGTGGACAGCAACCTCCACCGGGAGCATGTTCTGCCCTCCGAAAAGGCGTTTGCCTATAAGCTAAAAATGGAGGCACTGTCCCATCAAGGCAAACGGACGGATTTAACTTCGGACCAAGTTGGACCGAAGTTGACAGCAGCAACAATTTCTGAAACAGACAGTGCTTCACAGGTTAAGCGCTATATCCGTCTGACTTACCTGATTCCTGAGTTCCTTGAAAAGATGGACGAGGGTGAAATCGCCCTGTCTGTCGGCGTGGAGCTGTCCTACCTTGACGAATCCAGTCAGCGGGAGGTACTGGAGCAGTGCGCTATCAACGATTGCACCCCGTCCTATTCACAGGCATGGCGGATGCACAAGGCCGACCGGGAGGGCGCATTGACCAAGGCAGTCATCCAAACCATTATGTCAGAGGAAAAAGCCAACCAGCGGGAAATGGTGAAAGTTCCCACCTCCCGTCTGCGGAAGGTTCTTCCGCAAGGGCTGGATGCAAAGAAAACAGAAGATTTTATCATCAAGGCTTGTGATCATTATCGCAAATATCTCATCCGCCAGCGTAATCGGGAAGAAAGATGAGGAGGTGTCCCTATGGAACAATTCATTCAAAAATATCCGTATAATCAACTTTTTGAAAACAATGCCGACTCGCATTTTTATATGAAAATCGGTGGCACGGTTTATGATGTTACGACTCATTATGACCCCAAGGGGCGGCAGTGCGTGTTGGAGCAGTTCAAGGAGCTGCTGCTTCAGAGGGAATGGAGGCAACCGCACAATCGAAAAGGACAGCCGAAATCAATATAATGGCATATATCCCATTGCTTGATTCGGCTGTCGGAAAGGAGTTAAACGCTATGACAGTCAATAAAAATGCAGACCAGGAAAAAATCACAGCTCTTTACTGCCGCCTTTCGCAGGATGACGGCTTGGACGGAGAGAGTAACAGTATTCAGAATCAAGAGTTAATATGTAAAGGGTGGTTTCTCCCACCTAATACATATGACTGCGGCTCATTTGTGGTGAATGGAACAGCAGTTGTAGGAAAGGAGAAGAAAAGTCCGTATAACCGCTGGAAATCAACACAAAAAGGAGCTAATTTTTATGAAATCTCTATTTGAGGAAATGGGCGGCACTTACCGTCAGGAGGGCGATTATCTCATTCCAAACCTTGCGCTGCCAGAGGAACCGGAATACCAGATTGGCAAGTATGGACATATGCGCCGCAGCTATCTGAAAGAACATCGCCCTATTTTCTACACAAACCTGCTCACAAACGGAACGCTGCATCGGCACCTTGCCGAGATCGACCAAGCCTGCAACGAGCGCATGGAAATCATCGTTTCTGCAATGGTGAAGCAAGAAGGCGTGACCGAAGCACTCAAAGCTGCCGATCAAATGGAATGGGTACGCCGCATGAACAGCATCCGCAGCCGCGCGGAGGAAATCGTTTTGACCGAGCTTGTATATGAATGACAAATGCCCGTTATCGGTTGCGTGGCCGATAACGGGCATTTTTACACTTTAGTTCTTTTGTTCCGTGCTGGCTACCAGACGGTCAAAGTCGCTCTGATACAGATGATCCTGAATGACGCGGTACTGCTCAAACTCGCTTTCGGCAAAGGCTTTTGCAATGGCAGCGGTGACTTTTCCCTTATTTTGCAGAATCTCTGCATCATTGAATTGCAGAAAAGCGTCCAGCTTGGAGGCCCAATCTGCCATGGTCATGGGAATATGCCGTCTGGCCTGCCGGGTAGCATAGTCCAGATACATGGTGACGATTTCGTTCAGTTCCTGCATTTCATCCATGGATAAGTAATTTTTTGCAACGGACACATCTGCCTTGACAATCTTGCCGTCAGGAGCATTCTTCCATGAGGTCAGCCTCATGTGTTCCTTGGTGTGATCGGCTCGTGCCATAATGACCTCTGCCGCTGTGCCGCCATGGACGGCATAGTGCATCTTATTCTGAACTGTGGCAAAGAAATCCTTTGTGGTCTGGCTATCGAGAGAGTAGTCCACAGCAGTGGCGTAAATATCCGTAATTTTCTGATAGAAGCGCCGTTCGCTGGCCCGAATCTCCTGAATCTCGGAAATCAGGTGATCGAAGTAGTCCTCATCAAAAATCTGCCCATTGATGAGCCTGCTCTTGTCCAGCACATACCCCTGCTTGGTGAAGGTGTCCAGCACCTTGGTTGCCCACTGGCGGAACTGCGTGGCTCTGCCGGAATTGATCCGATAGCCTACGGCTATGATGGCGGACAGAGAGTAGAACTTATAGTGATAGGTTTTTCCGTTATCCGCAACTTGTGCAAAATTTGCACAAGTTGCATCTTCGGACAATTCACCGCTTTCATATACATTTTTCAGATGCTTTGTCACAACGCTCCGGTCTACATCAAAAAGCCGTGCAATGGCCTTTTGGGTCAGCCAAACGTCGTGATCCTGTACCCGTACCTCAATGCCATCCTCATGGGCATCTTTCGTGAACACAAGGAAATCCACTGTGCTGTTGCGGATTTGCAGTTTATCCTTCTTGGCGTCTGCCATGTCGTTTCACCTCAATCTTCTTCGCTGGTTTTCTTCCCACGGCTCTTATAGACATTATACTGATTCTTGCAGCGGGGACTGCAAAAAGCGGAATTGGAGCGGCTGCTCAGGAACACCTTCTGGCAGTGCTTGCACAGCCGCAGGGGCTTCTCTCCGTCCACCAGCAGGAAGCTGAACATCATCTGGATGCCCAGCAGCAGCGAATGGAAGTCCCAATAGATGGTCGGTTTGTCCAGCAGCTCAATATGATAGCTGGGCGCAATGCCGCCGAAAGCAGCCATGCCTTTGCGATACAGATTCCGGGTATCCTCATCGATCAGGTCATAATCGTTGTAGTACAGAATAGATGTGGTCAGCGTAAAGGCCCAGTCCTTGAACTGCTGCGCCACCCAGTCATAGGCTTCAGCATACTCTCGCTGGAAGCTCATGGTTTTCGCCATGGGTTCACTCGCAAAGGTCATGGTCAGCGCCACCATCATGTTGTCGCCGGACACGCTCCATCTGGACTCAATGCCCTTCTTGACCAGATCCAGCTGGTCAAAGGGATAGAATAGCGCCAGATAGTCCTCGGTTTCCATGGATTCTGCCTTGATGAAGTGGTTTTTCGGCAGATAGACCGCCTCATAATCCATGAAGGACGGCGTGGTGGGCAGCGCTGTCATCAGGCCCAGCAGACCGTAATGGGTTACAAATTCCAGAATGGCCTTCTGCACCTCGTCCTCCGGGCTGCGGTTCATCATCAGCATTCCCACATTCAGCGCATCCAGCACGATTCCCGGCGCTTCCTTCAAGGGATTATATATGTCGGGCTTTGCCGCCTTTTCCGGCGTAATATAGCGTTTTCCGTCCTTGCCGGTCTTGATCTCATAGCGGTCATACCGCACCCAATGGGAACGGGACTGCGCAAACAGATTGTTCATGACGCTGTTCCTCTCAATTCGTAATCCATCTATATATTAACCATATTACCATTGTATCAACCGTCCTTGGCATCGTCAAGGGCGGCTTTCTTTTTTCTCGGCTTCGTTTTATTCTCCCTGCGGATCACGGCATCCTTGCCCATGGTTTGCAGCAGCGCTTCATATTCCTCCATGAACTCGCGCTCCCGCAGCGTAAAGCTATGATCGTTTTCCAGCTTTTCGCTCAGATGCTCATACATCCGCTTTTGCAGCTTTTTCTGAATGGTCATCCGCAGCTTTCGGATATTTCGGTCGGACTGCCCTCGGATGGCGGCAAGCCTTGTGGTGCTGTATTGCTTGACGAACAGGTAATACAGCACCTCCTTCTGCTCATCGCTGAGGGCGAAAAAAAGCTTGGAGAGAAAACGGTTCGCAGTCAGCTCGTGCAGCTCGTATGGACAGGAGAAGATGATGTCGAGAAAGTTTCCCTGACAGAGCTGGCGGAACCTCGGCAGATTCATCCACAGCGGGGCGATCTTCGGATCAGGTACCGCCTGAAACTCCAACGGCACATCCCCACGCAGGTTCTCATAGTCACGTTCCCGGCGCTCCCGGTTCCTGTCCAGCTTATTCCACTCGTCTACTACAGTCAGAAAGTCGGATTCTGTCCGGGCTGCTTCCTCCAGCCGCCGCAGAGCCTCTGCGCGAATTTCACGCTTGAGCCGATTCTCACTGGTGGGCGCCGCTTCTTCCTCCTCGTCCTCCAGCTCGGCATTATAGTCTCTGGGGTGTTCGTCCTGCTCCAGCTCGCTTTCCAGCTCCAGCGTACGTTCCTCTGCAAGCGCCTCCTCCAGCGTCTCGTCCACCGGCGCACCGTCAGACGCATCCTCCCAATCGGCAAAGCTGTCCTCATCCATTTTAAGACCGGTTTCCTCTATTTGCTCCTCGGCAACTTCTTCCTCATCGGAAAAATCATCATCCCACAGCAGTTCATCCTCCCACGGTTCCATGACAGCTTCACCTCCCCGAAAAAATATTTTTCTTTTTTTCAAAAACAGTTCCGATTTACACCCTGTATTTCTCCTATTAGTAGAGAAAGTAATCTTGACGCAAATTACACAGGTTACTTCTCAAAGCCATCAACGAAGAAAAGGAGGATATGGAACATGGAAAACCAACAGAAAGCCACGGTTGGCTTACAGCCAACGGAACCGGACTTATTATACCAAAAACCAACAAATTACGCAAGGAGGAAGCCTATGGAGCAAACGAAACAGGAACAGTTCATCATTCGGCGCATCGGCGGCACCACCTATAAGGTAAGGGTCGCATTCAGCGAAACAGCGGTGGAGACCATGGAGGAAAAGATTCTGCGGATGATCCGCAATGAAGGGGTTACAAATGACGGCACTTGTGCTATAATGGAAGCACCACAAATGAGCCGTCAGTCTGAAAGGAGCGCCGAATGCGCATGAAACAGACTGAGGAAAAGATCACCGCTCTGTATGAGCGGCTAAGCCGTGACGATGACAATGCCGGTGATAGCAACTCCATCGTGAATCAGAAAAAATACCTCGAAAGCTATGCCCAGCAGAGAGGCTACACCAACTGCCGCCACTATACTGATGATGGATGGAGCGGCGGCAATTTCGAGCGTCCGGCATGGAAACAGCTGGTGGCGGACATTGAAGCAGGCAAGGTGGCCCATGTCATTGTCAAGGATATGAGCCGGGCGGGGCGTGACTATCTGCAAACCGGCTTTTACACAGAGGTATTCTTCCGGCAGCATGGCGTCCACTTTGTTGCCATTGCCAACGGCGTGGACAGTGATGACCAGAACAGCAACGAGTTTGCGCCCTTCCTCAACATCATGAACGAGTGGTATCTGCGCGACCTGAGCCGCAAGCAGAAAACCGCCATTCGGGTCAAGGGGGAATCCGGCAAGCCAACCACCAACTGTGCCATCTACGGCTATAAGAAAGACCCGGAGAACAAATACCACTGGCTGATCGACGAGGAAGCGGCTGCCGTGGTGCGGCGTATCTTCCAGCTGACCATTGAGGGCAAAGGCCCCTACGACATCGCCCGCATCCTGTTTGATGACAAGATCAACACGCCTGCGGTCTACTTCGGCAAACAGAATAAGGGCATCTGGAAAAGCAAGGAGGAGTTCCCCAACCCCTATAACTGGAGCGGCTACATCGTTGGGCAGATTCTCTCCAAGCCGGAGTATATGGGGCATACGGTGAATTTCCGTTCCCACAAGCAGTCCTATAAGGATAAAAACGCCGTGATGAATCCCAAGGAAGATTGGCTGATCTTCGAGAACACCCATGAAGCCATCGTGGATGCAGAAACATGGGAGCTGGCACAGAAGCTGCGGAAAACACCACGGCGGCATGATACGCTGGGCGAGGCCAATCCGCTGACGGGGCTTGTATTCTGCGCGGACTGCGGTGCAAAGATGATGAACCATCGCTCAAGAGGCGGCACGGAGAATAATCCTTATCCGTCGGACTTTTACGATTGTTCCACCTATACGCTGGCACATCAGAAGCGCACCCATGCTTGCAGCGGACACTATATCCGCAGCAAGGTGCTGCGGGAGCTGATTCTGGAAACCATCCGGGCAGCCAGCACCTTTGCCATCTCCGACCGGGACGCCTTTCTGGAGAAGGTGCGCTCTGCCTCCCAACTGCGGCAGGCAGAAGCGGCCAAGGAAACCAAGCGGAGGCTGAACAAGGAGAAAAAGCGGATTTCCGAACTGGATACCATCATCAAGAAGCTCTATGAATCCTTTGCCGTCGGGCGCATTACCGGTGAACGCTTTGACAGTCTGCTGGCAGATTACGAAAATGAGCAGAAAGCGCTGACAGCGTCCGTCTCCGAAATGGAAACGCAGATGTCCGCCTTTGCGGAGGACACCGACCGGGCCAAGCAGTTTCTGGAGCTGGCAAAGAAGTACACGGATTTTTCCGAGCTGACCACGCCCATGATCAACGAGTTCGTGGAGAAAATCATCGTACACGCCCCGGAAAAAATCGACGGCGACCGGGTACAGGAGGTGGAGATCCACCTTCGCTTTATCGGGCAGTTTGAGCTTCCCGCACCGGAGCTGACCGAGGAAGAAATCAAGCGGCAGGAGCAGCTCAAACGGCACCGCATCAAGAGCCGGGAGCGGTATCAGAAAATCAAGGCCGGTGAACACGCTGTCGGACAGCCCTTCATGCTGACCTGCAAATGCTGCGGACAGGAATTCGCCTCCAAGCGGACAAACACCCTGTTCTGCGGTCCCAACTGCCGCTCCAAATTTTACCGGCAGGAGGCGGCGGAGAGCCGCAGCCGGGAGTGTACCTGCGAAAACTGCGGCAAGGTGTTTACCACAACGAGGTCAGATGTCAAATACTGCGGTGACGATTGCCGTTATCAGGCACAGATCAAGCGACAGGGCGTGCGGAAGAAAGCCTTGCGAGGGGCGAAGATCGAACCGGCAGTGCCGGAGAAAGAAACAAAAACAGCATAAGATAAGACGCAAATGGCGGCTTGCCCCTTAATGGGCAGGCCGCCGTTTTTTGCGCAGAAATGGAGGAACAATGAATCTTTTCGAAATTGTAAAATACGGCGTAGGCTGCCGGGAGGCGGCGGAGCGGTACGGCGTGGAGGTCAACCATTACGGCATGGCCCTTTGCCCGTTCCACAATGACCGGCATCCCAGCCTGTATGTGGCAGATGACCACTACCATTGCTTCGCTTGCGGGGAACACGGCGATGTGATCGACTTTGCCGCAAAGCTGTTCGGTTTGCCGCTCTATGAGGCGGCACAGAAGCTGGCAGCGGACTTTCACCTTACCCCGGACAAGCCGCCCAGCGCAGCGGCGCTCCACGCAAAACGCATTCAGACGGAAGCACAGCAGCTCAGGGAAAACGAGCGGCTGTGCTTTTCTGTTTTATCCGATTACGCCCATGTGCTGCGGGACTGGAAGGTGCAGTATGCGCCGCAGTCACCTGACGAGCCTGTTCACGCACGGTTCGTGGAAGCCTGCCGTAACCTCGACCGGACAGAATACTACTTAGATATTCTGTGCGCCGGGGATTCCCACGAACGTGCCGAAGTAATTCAGCAGCAGATGGCGGACGAAAAGCTGGACGGGCTGCGACGGAGGTTAGAGAAAATTCACAAGGAGGAATTGGAAGATGGATATGACACCGCAGACGTGGCCTGAGTGGTACGACGGCAGGCACATCAACGAGGTGCTGTTCTGCCAGCAGTTTTTGGAGAAACACCCCATGAAATGTGTGCGTGGGCGGCTTTTCACCGTGGACGGACTGATCGAGGATGAGGGGCAGATCGGCAATCTCATTCTGGAGGAAATCTCCGGTGTGCTGACCGCCAATCTCTCCAAGACGGTTGCGAATCTGCTGGCCAGCATCAAACTGCAAGCCTATTCGCCGCCGCTGCCCATTGAGACGGACCGCATCCACGTTGCCAACGGGACGTATTTTATGAACGGTAGCTTTACCGCCGATAAGAGCTACTGCAACAACCGGCTGACGGTCGCCTACAACCCTGACGCACCCACTCCGAAAAAGTGGCTGCAATTCCTATCAGAGCTGCTGCAACCGGAGGACATTCCAACCTTGCAGGAATTTCTCGGTTACTGCCTGCTGCCTACCACCAAGGGGCAAAAAATGCTCATGCTCATCGGCAAGGGCGGCGAGGGCAAAAGCCGCATCGGTCTGGTCATACGCTCCCTGCTGGGCGACAGCATGAACACCACCAGCATCCAGAAGGTGGAGAGCAACCGGTTCAGCCGTGCAGACTTGGAAAACAAGCTCCTGATGGTGGATGACGATATGGATATGAGCGCCCTGCCCAAGACCAATTATATCAAATCCATCGTGACCTCTGAGTGCAAGATGGACATGGAGCGCAAAGGCGTCCAGAGCTATCAGAGCCAGCTCTATGTGCGTTTTCTCTGCTTCGGAAACGGTGCGCTCACCGCCCTGCACGACAAGTCCGACGGCTTCTTTCGCCGCCAGATCGTGCTGACCACCAAAGACCGGCCCGCTGGCCGAGTGGATGATCCGTTTCTGGTGGATAAGCTGCTGCGGGAGAAGGAGGGCATCTTCCTCTGGTGTCTGGATGGTCTGCATCGGTTGATTGGGAACAACTATCAGTTCAGCATTTCCGGCAAGGCCAGAGAGAATATGGAGACGGTCAAGCGCAGCAGCAACAATGTGATCGAGTTTCTGCAATCTGAGGGCTATATCCGCTTCAAGGCCGACAGTGAAGCCAGCTCCAAGGCACTGTATGAGGCGTATCAGCGCTGGTGCGAGGACAATGCGCAAAAGCCCATGTCTGCAAATCGTCTCAGCTCGGAACTGGCGCAGAACGAGCGCCTTTACAATGTAGAGGCCACCAACAATGTCCATGTCGGTGGCAAGCGGGTGCGCGGTTTTATGGGCATTGAAGTGGTCAACCCACTGCCGTATTAAAAATGAGAACCGGACTTCAAAATTGCCGTACACGCCGTACACTCTGTACGGCATTTTTCAACTTCATCCGCAAAATACGGTTTTGCTTGTGCCTTTGGTGAAGCAATTCACAGCATCGTGTAAAATCTGCCGCTGAATCGGCGTTCGGTACACAAAACCGGCGTACAGCAGCGTACACAAGCCGTCTATGCCGTACCGAGCCGTACACGGACAGCCTATTTTAACGGCTTCAAAATCAATGCTTGTGAAATCCGTAAAGATTTTTGTCGTAGGTCGAACGCACTGCACCATCAGGTGATTTACCGAAGCGTGAATCCGCTGCTCCGGATTGCGGCATATCCTGCCGTTCTGTATGTTCTCATGCCGAACGATGAAGCCGATAGGGCGCTGCTGCGAACAGGGCATCACGGGCAGAAATCTGAGCGGATTTGCAGCACAGCGGATTTTTCACCGACAAGCACACTGGCATCACCGATACGAAAACCGATTATACGAAATTATGGAGGTAAAACCAAATGAAATCCAATCTGAGAAATGAAATCAAGTCGTACATCGTCCGTCAGGGCATGACCATGCAGGAGGTGGTCGATCTGCTGCATGACGAACACGGCTGGTCTGACAGCGTATCTAACCTGTCCAATAAGCTCCAACGGGAGTCCCTGCGCTATGTTGAAGCCGTCCAGCTTGCCGATGCGCTGGGGTACGAAATCGTTTGGCAACGGAGAAAGTGAGGAGGGATTTTTATGACAGAGGCAGAGAAGAAACTGTTGCAAGCACAGCACCGCTTGGAGGAAGCGCAGGCACGGAACCGGGTCAAGGAACGCAAGGTCCGTACCCGTAGGCTCATTCAGGAGGGTGCAATCTTGGAGAAAGTGCTGCCGGAGGTGCGGACGATGGAGCTGTCTGCGCTGGAGGATTACCTGATGCAGAAGCTGCCGCAGCACAATTGAATCCGCTGGGAGGTCTCCGGGAAACCGGGGGCCTCCTCTTTTCCTCCCGTAAGGGCGCACTTACTCACCACCCTAAAGGGCAGTGGTATTTCCTGCGGAAATCGTGCGCTCTGCGAGGCGGATGCGGCTGCTGCGGCAGCCTCCAGACAATGCCACAGCACTTGCAGGGTGCTGCTGTCATCGTCTGCGCAGGTCGCAGTTGTTTCTGCTTTGGAAACAGCTTGCACCCTGCCCGCACAAACCTGCCACCGGCAGCTTTGTTTGCGGCTATGCCCGAAGCTCATCTTCGGGGCATTTTCTCTTTTGCGAAAGAGAAACAGAAAAAGGAAGAACGAGGTGAAGAAGATATGGCGATTTATCATTTGGAAGCGAAGGTGGTCAGCCGGGGCGCAGGCCGCTCCGCAGTAGCTGCTTCTGCCTATTTGAGCTGCTCCCGCCTGTATAACGATTACGACGGGATTCAGCACGACTACACGAAAAAACAAGGGCTTGTCTGGCAGCAGATGTTTCTGCCGGAATATGCCCCACAGGAATGGCAAGACAGAGAAAAACTGTGGAACGCCGTGGAGGAAGTAGAGACAGCAAAAGACAGCAGGCTTGCCCGTGAGTTTGTTGTGGCTCTGCCCATAGAGCTAAACCGGGAACAGCAGATCGAGCTGCTGCAAGACTTTATCCGGGAGCAATTTGTGTCCGATGGAATGTGCGCCGACGCTGCCATCCACGACACCGACGGTCACAATCCCCACGCCCACATTCTCCTGACGGTGCGCCCGCTGGATGAGCAGGGACGCTGGCAGTACAAGACCGAAAAAGAATATCTCTGTATGAGAAACGGTGAAGAACGAGGCTTCACCGCCGCCGAGTTCCGGGCGGCGCAGAACGAGGGCTGGGAGAAGCAATATCCCTACAAGGTCGGCAAAAAGAAGGTCTATATGACACCGTCTGCTGCCGAGGCGCAGGGACTCATCCGGGCTGACAAGCATCCGAAGAGCACCCGCTACGGCAGACAGAACCCCATCTCCGAACGTTGGAATAGTGAGGAGCAACTTGTGACATGGCGGGCTGCATGGGCGGATGTGACCAATCTCTATCTGGAGCGCGCCGGACGGGCGGAGCGAATCGACCACCGCAGCAACGCAGCCAGAGGTCTGGATGAGCAGCCTACCATCCATGAGGGAGTGACCGCACGGGCGCTGGAGCGGAAAGGGATCATTGCTGACCGCTGCGAGATCAACCGGCAGATCAAGGCGGACAATGCCTTGCTGCGGGAGCTGAAAGCTGCGGTCAGGAAGCTGGCACAGGCGGTAAAGAACACCCTCCCGGTTATTGCCGAGGCGATGGAAAAGCTGCGGGCAAATATGATTGTTTTCCGCTATCAGCTGCGGCATATCGGCCGGGGCAGGCAGCGCATGAAAGATTATATCCACGCGGTTCAGCCGAATCTGGTGCGCTATACCGAGCTGGTTCAGGAGATTCGGGGCAAGGGCAAGGAACGCAAGTCTTTGCTTGCCCAAAAGAAGGAGACACCCCTCTATCTCATCCCGAAGCAGTGTGAACTGTCCCGCCATATTGCGGAGCTGACCGAGGAATTGGAAGAGCTGAAATCCGAGAAGGATATGCTGCTGCACTCGCTGGAATGCAGTGACGATGCCGGTATCGCTGCTGTGAAAAAGGACATTTCCACGATGGAAGCCGCACTAAAAAAGCTGTCGCAACAGGAAGAAAAGTACACGGCTGAGCTGAACGACGCTTTGCAGCAGTATGCTGATTTGAAGACGCAATCGGCAGAATTCGACCCAGACGAATTGCAGGACGCAAGGCTCGACCTGCGTCCTGCAATGGAGCGCTCTGTGGTTGACCGTGTGCAGTCTGCTTACGGAGATAAGTACGATTACTTGATGATGTACGACAGCAAGCGGGATGTTGCTGATATACTTCATGAGGAAACGGAAGCTCGCTCCATCCGTGAACATCTGCGTCAGAAACAGCAGGCACAGCAGAAGCAAAACAAGAAGAACAGCAGAGACACTTGGGAACGATAATATATATATGCTACCACATTCTTGCGCTTACCTCTATCCCAACTATTGACATAGAGCCGCACAAATTTAAAGGAGCACGGTCGTGGCTGACCGTGCTCCTTTAGCATCGCTTGCGATGCATAGTCACAGATGGAATCTGTGTCAAAGGGGTTCGAGGATTTTATCCCAGACAGGCGATTTATAAGCCCCTGCTGCGGCAGGGGCTTATAAATTTTGCATGAGTGGGTACCGCCATGCATTGCTCGTTAAGATCGTGCCCAACTTTTTTACTTACGCCGCATCGAATATTTGCGAGATAACAGCCCCTGTATATGCGCCTGCTGCACTGGCAATTAAGTTCACAAGTTCAGATTTTGCTTTTTGCTCACTTAACTTCAACAATTCATCACCACGAGGAGAACAGTCGTATGCGTTAGCACCATGTGGCGAGCCACATTTCGTCATTTCATAGGCTCACTAAAGAAGAGAAACCATT
>OKTE01000619.1_pt1 | contig 14184 bp, 14 predicted proteins | sample 1606151 | NCBI WGS metagenome assembly OKTE01 (sample SAMEA3879527, study PRJEB24766) | human gut metagenome | biome: human-associated habitat; feature: feces | place: USA | collected 1985/1987 | reverse complement strand
CAGCTCCTTTTTGATCTGCTCGCCCACGGCCATGCCGCTGGCGGCGCCCTCAGCCACCACGATCATGAAATTGGTCTTGCCGCTGATACGGGCGCGGCGGATCTTCTCAGCCACGTGCTTTTCAAAGTCGTAGGGGCGCTCGGGCACCAGCACGGCGGTGGCACCGATAGCCACGCCCACATACAGCGCCAGATAACCGGCGCGGTGGCCCATGACCTCCACCACGGAGCAGCGCTCGTGGGACTGCATGGTGTCGCGGAGCTTGTCCATACACTCCACGGCGGTGTTGGCCGCGGTGTCGAAGCCGATGGTGTAGTCGGTGCAGACGATGTCGTTGTCGATGGTGCCGGGGATACCCACCACGGAAACGCCGAACTTGGACAGGTCCTGCGCGCCGCGGAACGTGCCGTCGCCGCCGATGGCCACCAGGCCGTCCAGACCGATGAGCTTGCAGGTGGCGTAGGCCTTCTCCTGCCCCTCCTTGGTGCGGAACTCGTCACAGCGGGCGGAGTACAGGATGGTGCCGCCGCGGTTGATGATGCGGCTGACGCTGGCGTTGTCCATCTCGACGATGTCGCCGGAGATCAGGCCCTGATAGCCGCGGCGGATGCCCACGCACTCGATGCCCCGGGCGTTGGCGCTGCGGACCACGGCGCGGATGCAGGCGTTCATGCCGGGGGCGTCGCCGCCGCTGGTCAGCACACCGATACGTTTGACTGCGTTTTTCATACGCTATTCCCTCACTTTGCCAAGGGGCGGTGCCCCTGAATATGCAGGCACATTGTACCATACGTTTGGTCTGTTTTCAAGTCCTTCGGCGAGCCGCGGCAAATTTTTGCCTGTACAGTCCGTCGGTTTTGTGGTATCATCCCTATGATAAACGAAAGGAGCGACCGTCATGCACCCACAATTCGCAGAATTGACGCCCAACTGGTTCAATCGGGCGTTCATATACACCGGCTCCATCGGGGAGTTCCGCTACCGCTTCGATGGGGATAAGGACGCGGGAATCCTGCACACCGCCGTATACAGCAATGTATGCTACGAGCTGGCGCAGGACAAGGAGGAACGGGATTTCACCTGGGACGAGGCGGGCGTGGAGACGCTGAAGGCCTGGCTCCAGGAAAAATATGAGGCATACTGCACGGCGCAGAAATGACAAAAGCACCCCCGCGGGGTGCTTTTTTGCGTCAGTCACGCCAGGTGCTGCCCAGGAACAGCGCCAGCAGGGGCATCAGCTCCAGACGGCCCATGAGCATCTCCAGCGACAGCACCAGCTTGCTCAGGGGCGAGAGGATGGAGAAATTCTCCATGGGGCCGAGGATGCCCAGGCCGGGGCCCACATTGCTGATACAGGTCAGTGACGCGGCGAAGGACTCCTGGAAGCCATAGTTGTCCCAGCTGACCACCAGCGCACCGGCCAGCAACACCAGCAGATAGGCGCAGATAAAGGAGCTGGCGGCGGAAACGACGCGCTCCTCCACGGCCTGACCGTCCATCTTAATGACGCTGACATGGTTTGGATGGGCCAGACGCTTCAGCTCGCGCTTGAGACTCTTGCACAGAATGGCGATCCGGGATATCTTGATACCGCCGGAGGTGGAGCCGGCGCAGCCGCCGGTGAACATCAGCATCACCAGTGCCATGCGGCAGAAGGTAGGCCACAGGGCGAAGTCCACAGTGGCGAAGCCGGTAGTGGTGATGATGGTGACGGTCTGGAAAGCAGCATCGGTGATGGAGTCGTGGAAGCCCACACCGGCCTGCGCCCACAGATTGACACACAGCAGCAGCGTGGTGGCGGTCACCATGCCCACATAGATCCACAGCTCCTCGCTGCGGAGCGCCTCCTTCACCCTGCCCCGGACAGACAGGAACATCAGTGAGAAGTTGACGCCCGCCAGGAAGGAGAACACGGTGATGATCCACATGACCGCCTTGGACGCGCCCGCTAGGGAGGTATCATAAATTGAGAAGCCGCCGGTGGCCATGGTGGTAAAGCTGTGGCAGACGGCGGAGAACCAACTCTCGCCCGCCAGACGCAGGGCCAGCACCTCGCAGAGGGTCAGCACCACATAGATCAGATAGAGTATCTTGGCGGTGCCGCCCACCTTGGGCACCAGCTTGGACTTGATGGGGCCGGGGCTTTCGGCGCGCATGAGGAACACCGCGCCCTCGCCCAGCTTCGGCGTCAGCGCCAGGAAAAGCACCAGCACACCCATGCCGCCCATCCACTGGGTCAGGGACCGCCACAGCAGCACGCTGCGGGGCAGGTGGGACACAGCGGTGAAGGTGGACGAGCCGGTGGTGGTCAGGCCGGAAACCGTCTCGAACAGGGCGTCGATATAACTGGTCATGGCGCCGGTGAACACATAGGGCAGCGCCCCGAACAGGGACAGCAGCACCCAGCTGAGGGCCACTGCCGCAAAGCCGTCGCGGCTGTGCATCTGGGTCTTTTTCACCGGGATCAGATGCAGCACCGTGCCCGCCGCGGCACAGAGCAGCGCCGTCAGCAGAAACTGCTGCCAGCAGGTCTCGGCATAAATACAGGCCGTCAGTGCCGGCAGCAGCAGGAAGCCTGCCTCGACCCACAGGATGTAGCCCATTGTGTGTGAGAGCAATCGAAAGTTCATAGAAAATACCTCAAAGAAAAGGTGAAAAGCCTTCGGGTATTATATAACCGCGCGGGACGGGTGTCAACCTCAGTCCAGCTTGCCCTCCAGCGCCGAGAGCAGGGCGGGCATATCCACGTCCTTGCCGGTGAACATCTTGAAGGCACGGGCCGCCTGGTAGAGCAGCAGGTCGATGCCGGACACGGTGGGCAGGCCGCGCTTTTCGGCCTCGCGCAGCAGCATGGTCTGCCGGGGGTTATAGACCAAATCGTAGACGGTGACGCCTGCCGGGGCGTCACGCAGGAAGCCCAGGTCGGAAAACTCCTTCATGCCGGCCATGCCCAGAGAGGTGGCGTTGATGAACAGGTCGCTCTCGGCCATGGCATGGCGGACGGGGAAAATGCCGAAGTAGATGAACTGCGCCTTATCCGGGTAACGCGCGGCCAGATCCTGGGCCGGATAGACGCTGCGGTTGGTGACGAAAATCTTTTTCACACCGGCGCCGACCAGCGCATCACAGATGGCGTCTCCGGCGCCGCCGGTACCCAGCAGCAGCACGGTCTTGCCCTCCGGCTCCAGGCCGCGGGCGCGCAGGCTGTCCACAAATCCCCGGCCGTCAGTGTTATAGCCGATGGCACGGCCGTTTTTGATGCAGACGGTGTTCACCGCACCGCAGGCGGCCGCCGCAGGGCTCAGCTCATCCAGCAGTGGCAGGATGGCCTCCTTGTGGGGCATGGTGACGTTGAACCCGGCACAGCCGCCGGCCTTGGCCTCGGCCACGAAGTCGGCCAGATCGCGGGGCTGAACGCGGCGGACTTCATAGGTGTAGTGTACGCCGGTCTGGGCGATCATGGCGCCGTGGAGCAGCGGCGAAAGGCTATGATCCACGGGGTCGCCGATAAGATAGAGCTTTTTGTTGGTCATACAAGTGCCTCCCCAGTGCAGCCGCAGGTGGGCGCAGCCGCAGTGTCATTGGTGTGTTGGAGCAGATAGTCCATGGCTTCGAGATAGCCGGCAAGTCCGTGGCCGGTGATGACTCTAACGCAGGCCGGCGCGGTGACGGACACGGCCCGGAAGGGCTCGCGGGCGTTGATATCGGAAATATGCACCTCCACCGCCGGGACGGGGGCGCAGCGCAGAGCATCATAGATGGCGTAGCTGTAATGCGCGTAGGCCCCAGGGTTGATGACGATGCCGCCGAAGCCGGCCCGGGAGGCCTGGATAGCGTCGATAAGCGTGCCCTCATGGTTAGACTGGAACAGCTCCACCTGGCAGCCCACGGCGGCGGCGTGCTCGTAAATCAGTTTACATAAATCGTCATAGCTCTGTCTGCCGTAGATGTCCGGCTCCCGCTGGCCCAACAGGTTCAGGTTGGGGCCGTTGAGGATGAGCAGCTTCATGGCGTATCCCTCCATAGTCGCAGAATAAAGTCCTTCATTTGGTCAACAGTGCCGTCAGGCACCCGATAATGGGCGCAGGCCGCGTACAGCGGGCAGCGGACGGCATACAGGGCCCGCAGGGCCGCCTCTCCCCCGGCGAGCAGCGGACGTCCGGCGGCGTAATCAGTCGACATAATATTATCCACCGTCCGGTCCAGCCAGAACACCGTGCCGCTTCGACGCAGGAGCTCACGGTTCTGCTCCGTCAACACCGCACCACCGCCGGTGGCGATGACGCAGGGTGTTTCCGTCTCTGTGCAGAGCGCTTCCAGCGTCCGGCGTTCCAGGGCACGGAAGGCAGCCTCGCCCTCCGCGGCGAAGATCTCAGGGATGGAACAGCCCACCGTCTGCTCCGTCAGTGCGTCCGCGTCGTAAAGGGGCACGGACAGCGCCCGGGACAGGGCGGCGCCGATGGTGGTCTTTCCGCCGGCGGGCATACCGATAAGGATGATCCGCCCCGTCATGCCTGCTCCTCCCGGGAGAGCGCCATCAGCAGGGTCATCAGGCGCTCCGCCTGATCGCGGCGCTCCGGCAGCATATCGCCCCGGGTACGGAGGACTTCCGCCTCCCGGGCCTTATCCCGAACCGGCAGACCGTGGGCGCTCTTATACGCGCCGATGGCGGCAGACAGCCGCTGACGGCGGTCAAACAGCTCCAGGATCGCCGCGTCCGTCTCGTCCAATCGGCAGCGCAGACCATCCAGGTCGGCGGGCGTGTCCGGCAGCAGCTGGCACACCGCCAGGGCGGCGGCGGACTCCACCGCCGGGGCAGCGCGGAGCGCGATGCAGGCGTCGTGGCGGCCGGGGACGGAGATAGTCGTCTCCGTCATGGTATATAGGTCCACGGTCCGCTGTTCCTTAGCGATGGACGGCGTGGGGCGGAACGTCACGTCGAACACCACGTCCATGCCGTTGGTGACGCCGGCGTTGACACCGCCGGCATGATTGGTCGCTGTGCGAACAGCGCCACAGGCCATCGTAAACGGGTCGTTGGCCGCGCTGCCGCGCATTTGGGCGAAGGTCTCCCCTGCGCCGAAGCCGATGGCCTTGACAGCGGGAATGGCAAACACATGGCGGGCGATGGTGCCCTCCACGGTATCCCGCCAGTCAGGGCCGCCCAAACCGGCGGGCAGACCGCTGACGGTGCAGCGGATCACGCCGCCCACACTGTCGCCGTCCGCTTTGGCAGCGGCAGCGCGTGCCCGCAGAGCCTCCTCATCCAGGACATCCGCGTGAACGGCGATATGGGCCGTCTTCAGGTATGTGATCGCCAGCGCGCCGGCCACGGTCAGCGGCGCGGTGAGCCGCCCGGAGGTATGGCCGCCGCCCCGGGGATCGTTGCAGCCCAGGGCGCGGACCGCGGCGGTATAGTCTCCGTGGGAGGGCCGGGGCTTGTGTTTCAGGCTGTCGTAGTCGGCGGAACGGACATCACCGTTGTAAATGACCGCCGCCAGCGGATCGCCGGTGGTGCGGCCCTGATAGACGCCGGACAGGAAGTGCACTTCCTCTTTTTCCTGCCGGGCGGTGGTCAGCCCGCCCTGCCCCATGCGGCGGAGCATCTGTTCACGGATAAAGACCTCGTCCACCGGCAGCCCCGACGGCACATCCGTCAGCAGGACACCCACCGCCGGACCGTGGGACTCGCCGAAAAGCGTGTAGTGCATCACGATTCCAGCACCTCCCAGTTTCCGCCCAGGGCGGCAAGCTCGCGCCAGAAGGCGGGGTAGGACTTCGCCACCGTCTCAGCGCCGGACAGTGTCACGGGGCCGTCGGCCACCATAGCGGCGCAGCCAGCCAGCAGGGCGATGCGGTGGTCACCGCAGGCAGAGACGTCCCCGCCGTGCAGCGCGCTCACGCCGTGGATGACCAGTCCGTCCGGCTGCACCTCTGCCGAAGCGCCCAGCGCGTTCAGCACAGCGGAGACGGCGGTCAGGCGATCACTCTCCTTCTGCCGCAGGAACGCGGCGTGGGTAAAGCAGGTATCGCGGCCCGGGCGCAGCGCGGCGTACAGGGCCAGCGGCGGCAGAAGGTCCGGGGTGTCGGAGATATCGATCTGCTCCGGCAGCTTGTCCAGATAGCGTAGGATGGCCGCGTCGCCCTGGAGATAGGGCGGCGGCGCCAACGGGATACGAAGAGCCTCCCTTCTCTGTCTGGGAAGCAGGGCACGCAGCACCAGCCAATAGGCCGCAGCGGACCAGTCCGGCTCATCCAACAGCGGCGCGGGGCGGCAGAACTGCCCGCCGGGGATATGCCAGCCATCGGTGATTTTCTCCACGGTGACGCCGTGGCGAGCCAGGACCGCCAGAGTCATCTGCACATAGGGCCGGGAGACGGCCTCTCCGGTGACGGTAATGTCCGAGTCCCCCGGCAGCAGCGGCAGCGCCAGCAGCATACCGGAAATCAGCTGGGACGTCTCATCTCCCGGCAGCGACCAGTGGCCCGCTGTCAGCGGGCGGGTCAGGGCAAGGCCCTGCTCCGTGCGCCGCAGGCCCAGATCCCCGGGGATAGGTCGGGAGAGCAGCCGGTCGGAGCCGGTGAACACCGCGTCGGTGCGGCCAAGGGCCATGAACAGGGGCAGCAGAAAGCGCAGGGTGCTGCCGCTGTCGCCGCAGTCCACCAGCGGCGCCGGGGCGGTCAGGCAGGTCAGTCCCCGGTAGGTCGCCAGCACATCCTGTGCCGCGTGGGGCGGCAGCTCCGTGACCTGGCCCGCCAGAAACCGGCAGATCAGCTCGCGGTGCAGCAGGCTTTTGGAGGGTGGCACCGTGACGGTGCCCCGCAGAGACGAAGGCGTCAATAACAGCTTCATGCTTTATCCTCCCATAAATCGGACAGGGGCACCGTCACCAGTTCACCCTGTCCCATACAGCGGACGATGACCAACTGCACCGTACCGCCGGCGGTTTTTTTATCGTGGCCCACGCAGCGGCGCAGGGCCGCCTCGTCACAGTCGATGGCCGTGGGCAGGCCGTACCGCGTCAGCAGCGGCTCCAGCCGTGCCAGCACATCGGTTCCGCCATAGCCATTGGCTATCTGCCAGCGAAGGGTACGGCACATCCCGGCGGCCACAGCCTCGCCATGGGTCCAGGTGTCATACCCGCCGACAGCCTCGTAACCGTGGCCGAAGGTATGGCCAAAGTTCAGCAGGCGGCGCGCGCCGTGGTCCTCCGCATCACCGGATACCAAGTGCAGCTTGGCCCGTCCGCAGGCGGCGACAAGGGCCGTCAGGGCCTCGCCGCTGTCGCTCCGCAGGCCCTGTTCGGCGGCGGCCAGCAGGGCGGAATCGGCCACCAGCCCGGTCTTGATGACCTCCGCCATACCGGAGGCAAACTGCCGCTGCGGCAGCGTCGCCAGGCAGGCAGGGTCCGACAGCACCAGAGACGGCTGGTGGAACGCACCCAGCAGGTTTTTGCCCTCCGGCAAGTCCAGAGCCGTCTTGCCGCCCAGGGCGCTGTCCACCTGGGCAAGCAGCGTGGTGGGGATATGGGCCAACGGCACGCCCCGCAGCAGCGACGCGGCGGCAAAGCCCGCCGCGTCGCCGCAGGCGCCGCCACCCAGCGTCACCACGCCGCAGGAACGGTCAAAACCGCTGTCCAGTATCCGGCGGCACAGGGACAACCATGCCTCCGGCGTTTTGGCACTCTCGCCCTGGGGCAGCAGGAACAGCCGCACCTGCAGTCCGGCAGCCCGGAAGCCGCTCTGTACCCACTCGCCATAAAGGGCAGATGCATTTTCATCCGCCGCCAGCGCCCAGCGGCGCACCTGCGGCACGTGCTGCCGCAGCAGCGCGCCGGCGCGCCCCAGCACACCGGCGCCGATACACACCGTGCAGGTCGCGTTGTTCAGTTGGACGGTAAACTGTTCCATAGACTTCCTCCGCAGCCGGCCGGCCATTGTACTCAGCAAAGCGATTCCCGCTTGGCAATCAAATCCTTGTCAATCGATGGTAATATCAATACCTAATATAATATAAATTCATCAACAAATCTATCGTATATATTGTATCGCAGCATAGCGGTGTTTGCAATAAAAAAGCGAAAAAAGCCGCCGCACAGCGGCGGCGGAAAAAACAGGCCCACCGCCGGAGAGCGGTGGGCCGTATGTGTCAGTCGTCCAGATTATTCAGCTTGGAGCAGCGTTCGTACTCCACCTGCATGACGGAGGCCACAGTGTGGCGGCCGTAGTCATCCAGCTTGGCGTACTGGGTCAGCAGCTGCTCGGTATCATCGGTCAGATAGAAGGCGGCATCATCGGCCATCGCCTTAATGCCCAGCGTCTTGCAGATCTGCATGACGGTATCGAACGAAGAACCGCCGACGCCGTTGTGGAGGGCGCTGTTGATGGTGGACAGGGGCACGCCCACCGCAAAGGCAAACTGCCGCACGCTCCGGTACTGCCGCGAGATCTCGTCACGAACGATGGTAGTCAGATTATCCATAATACGTCCTCCACTCATGTATAATAATGATAAAGTGATTTCCTATTATTTCCAGTTACGCTCACAATATTATAACACGCTTTTCACGTTTCGACAACCTGAAATACTTTTTTTAATAAAAAATTTATTTTTTCGGTTTTTTGTAAAAAATTGAGCCCGCCGGGAGGGAATAGCCGCGCCGATAAATTATGCTTTGATTTTACCAACAATCATGGTATACTAAACATCCGAGGTATATTGATATGAGTGGTAACAAAAAATTCCCCCGCACCCACGCCGGCCGGCTGGCCGCCGACATGGTGCTGCGGTACTATACCCACGACGTAGCCCGGGACAGCGCGGCGCTGACGTATTATCTGCTGTTCGCCATCTTCCCCCTGCTGATCTTCATCAGCACCCTGCTGGGTCTGCTGGAACTGGACGTAGCGTATATCACCTCCGTACTGGAGCCGCTGCTGCCGGCAGATGTGGTGGATGTGGTGCGCTCATATCTGGAGTACGTCTCCGCCAACCAGAGCCGTCAGCTGCTGTGGTTCAGTCTCATCTTCTCCATCTGGTTCCCCATGCGGGCCTCCGGGTGCCTGATGCACTCGCTCCGCAAGGCCTTTGGCCGCAGCGCGCCGGAGAGCTTGTGGCGCAGCCAGCTGCGGATCCTGCTGTTCACTGTATGGCTGATCGTCGTTATCGCCGTGACGCTGGTGCTGGTGGTGGTGGGACGGTCCGTGCTGGAGTTTGTCGGACGGTTCATCACCATCACCGACTCGTTCATCACCGCGTGGAGTTCCCTGCGCTTCGTGCTGCTGGCGGTGGTCATGACTATCACGCTGGTGATCCTGTATATGCTCTCCCAGGGCCAGCGCCGGCCGCTGCGGGAGGTGCTGCCCGGCGTGGGCGGTTCACTGGCGGCGTGGATGGTGCTGAGCATGGCGTTTTCGTACTACGTAGAGCACCTGGGGCGCTACTCGGTGCTGTACGGCTCCATTGCCACGGTGATCGTGGTGCTGCTGTGGCTGTATATGTCGGGACAGATACTGATACTGGGCGCGGAGTTTTCCGCCGCCCTGCTGGAAAAGAGACAGACCGCCGCCCCCTCGGGCGGAGAGGAGGACGCATGAAGATCATCATCGTAGGCTGCGGCAAGGTGGGCTATGCCATCGCCCAGCAGCTGACCCAGGAAAAGCACGACATCACGGTGGTGGACGATGAGGCCGCCCACCTGAACCGTGCGGACAGCACACTGGACGTGCTGTGCATCCACGGCAACGGCGCCTCCATCAGCGTTCTGATGGAGGCCGGGGCGCGGGACGCCGACCTGGTCATCGCCGTCACCGGCGTGGACGAAACGAACCTGGTGTGCGCGCTGATCGCCAAAAGCGTGGGCGCGCAGCACACCATTGCCCGGGTGCGGAACCCGGAATACCGCCGGGACGCGGATATGCTCAAGCGGGAGATCGGCCTGGATATGGTCATCAACCCTGACCTGGCCGCTGCGCAGGAGATCGCGCGGATCCTCAGCTTCCCGGCAGCCATCTCCGTGGAGCCCTTTGCCGGCGGGCGCATCGACATGATCGGCTTTCAGCTGCACCCGGAGGATACCATCCTCGGCCGCAGCCTCAGCGACTTTCACCGGGAGCGCGTGGCAGAGGTACTGATCTGCGCCGCCCAGCGGGGCGATGAGTTCATCATCCCCAACGGCGCCTTCGTGCCCCAGCTGGAGGACCGGCTGTACATGGTAGGCAGCAAGGCCGAGCTGCACAAAATGCTCAAGAGCATGGGCCGCAGCCTCCAGCGGGTAAAGGATGTATCTATCCTGGGAGGCAGCCGAATCAGTATGTACCTGAGCTGGGAGCTGGCACGGGCGGGCACGCGGGTCCATGTGGTGGAGCAGGACCATGATAAGTGTCTGCGGCTGTCTCAGGACCTGCCGGGCGCCATGATCATCGAGGGCGACGGCACGGACATCGACCTCATCAAATCGGAAAACCTGTTCGGTACGGACGGCTTTGTGGCACTGACGGGCCGTGACGAGGAAAATCTACTGATGGCCCTGGCCGCCCGCCGTGCCGGTGTACGGAAGGTTCTGGCGAAAATGACCCGTCCCAACTACATGGAGCTGGTACAGGAGACGGGACTGGGCAGCATCATCAGTCCCAAGGATATCATCGCCAACCAGATCACCCGCTACGTCCGCGCACTGGCCAACTCGCAAGGCATGGCGGTGGAGTCACTGTACAAGCTGCTGGGCGGCAAGGTGGAGGCTCTGGAATTCACTGCCAGCAACGACGGCAACGGCATACTGCACACGCCGCTGATGAAGCTGCCCCTGCGCCACGGCGTCCTGCTGGCCGCCATCGTACGGGAGGGCCGGACCATCATTCCCGGCGGCATGACCACCATTGAGCCGGGAGATCATGTGCTGGTGGTGACCAACGTTCCCGGTCTGACGGACCTGAAGAACATTCTGGCATAATGAAAGCCCCCATGCGTCCGCATGGGGGCTTTTCGGATACAAGAGAAGAGGGCGGCCGACGCCGCCCTCTTTCCGCACGCTATTTTTTCTACGCACCCAGCAGCTTGTGCCAGGTATCACGGCCCACCAAGCCGTCAGCGGCAATGCCCCGGGATGCCTGGAAACGCTTGACCGCCGCGGCGGTGTTGGTCCCATAGATACCGTCCGCCCCGCCGGCATCATAGCCCAATCCGGTCAGCGCTGCCTGTACACAGCGCACGGTATCGCCGCGGCTGGCGGTGGTCAGCAATGGCAGCGTCAGCGTCGTGCCGGAGATTACCGGCGCCGGCACCGCAGGCTTTGCGGCCTGCGCGCCCGCCAGGGCATCAAAGGGGAAATTGTCCCCGGGACAGCCGGTGGCGTTCACATCGCTGTGGCGCTGGACGGTGGAAATGCCGTACTTCTGCTTCAGGTATGCCACCAGTTCCTGCCCAGCGCGCAGCTGGGCGTCAGGCATGGTCTCGCGGTCAAAGCTGCCCTCGAAGCAGACGCCCAGGCTGTCGTAGTTATTGTTCCCGGCGTGGGCGCCCACGGTGTCCTCCGGACGGCCGCGGTAGACCGTGCCGTCCTTGCGGACGAAAAAGTGATAACCGATCCCCGTCCACCCGTTGGCCAGGTGCCACTGGTGGACCTGCTGCGGCGTACATGTCACCGCCGCGGCGTGGTGCAGGATAATGCGGCGGGTGGCCGTCCGACGGGTCAACTGGCCCGCCCACTTATAGGCAACTTCATTGATCTGCATTTTGGTCCCCCTCCCCTGCTTTTGTTTCTACGGCGACTTTCAGCCGCGTCAGCAGTTTGCGTAAAAAGCCCGGCACCGGGCCGCCCAGCGCCGCCACGTTTTCCAGGATGGAGATCAATTCGTTGATGATGAGCCAGACGATGACCATCGCCGCCATCAGGAACTGAAAGCTGACCTCCACCCCCACCTGGGCCAGGCCGTAACGCACCAGCCAGTCCACCACGCCGGCCACACCCACCAGCACCAGATAGCCCAGCTTTTTCAGGATACCGCGCAGGCCGGTTTTGGAGCAGAGCTTGCCCGCGCTCCAGGCCTTTGCCATACCGCTGACGTAGTCCGCCAGCATTACGGCGATCAGCACCGCCAGCGGTACCACCAGCGCCGAGGCGTAGCTGCACAGCGCACCCAGCGCCGCCGCCAGAATTGCCATAACAGAAGTTTCGTTTTTCATCCTTTGTGTCCTCCCCACACGTTATTCAGCGGCACCGTTACAGTGTATGCCGCCCTATTATGCGGGGTGTTTTTCTCCGGTGTTGCACGGAAACAGGCAACAGAAAGGCAGGCATCGTAAGATGCCTGCCTTTTGTCCGTGCGTCCCCGGGGTGTGGGCCGCGCGGCCCGGTATCCATTCAAGATATGGCTCAATAGCTGCCCAGGTCGGCGCTGGCGTCGCCCTCGACGCTCTTGCCGAACTCGTAGTCGTTGCCGGGCAGGACGGCGTTCAGGATCACGCCCGCCAGGGCGGCGATGGCCAGGCCGGTCAGTGTGATGTCGGCGCTGCCCACGGTGAAGGTGATGCCGCCGGTGGAGGCGAAGCCCAGACCGCAGACGAAGATGACGGCGGCGATGATCAGGTTGCGGGACTTGGTGAGATCAACGCGGTTCTCCACCACGTTGCGGACGCCCACCGCGGAGATCATACCGTAGAGGACGAAGCTGACGCCACCCACGATGGCAGTGGGGATGGAGTTCACCAGTGCGTCGAACTTGGGGGAGAAGCTCAGGATGATGGCGTACAGGGCGGCCAGACGGATGACCCGGGGATCGTAGACGCGGCTCAGGGCCAGAACACCGGTGTTCTCGCCGTAGGTGGTGTTGGCGGGGCCGCCGAACATACCGGCCACCATGGTGGCCAGGCCGTCGCCCAGCAGGGTGCGGTGCAGGCCGGGATCCTCGATGAAGTTCTTGCCGGTGGTGGAGGAGATGGCGGAGACGTCGCCGATGTGCTCCATCATGGCGGCGATGGCGATGGGCGCCATGACAAGGATAGAGGTCACATCGAACTTAGCCAGGACGAACTTCTGCAGACCCACAAAGTCGGCGCTCTTGACGGAGGCGAAGTTGATCAGGGGCTGCATGACGCCGTCAGCGTCCGGCAGCTTCGCGCCGCAGGCGGTGGCGATGAGTGCCACGATGTACGCGCCTACCACGCCCAGCAGGATGGGGATGATCTTGACCATGCCCTTGCCCCAGATGTTGGCGACAACGATGATTGCCATGGCGACGAGGGCGAGCCACCAGCAGGTGGAGGCGTTATTGATGGCGGAGCCGGAGAGGTTCAGGCCGATCATGATGATCATCGGGCCCGTGACGATGGGAGGGAAGTAACGCATGACCTTTTTCGCGCCGAGCACCTTAAAGAGGAGTGCGAGCACGAGGTAGAGGAGACCTGCGATCACGATGCCGCCGAGCGCGTAGGCGAGCTTCGTTTTGGGATCGAGACCTTCGTAGGCGGGCATCGTCGCGACCGTGGAGAAGCCGCCGAGGTAGGCGAACGAGGAGCCGAGGAACGCGGGGACTTTAAACTTGGTGCAGACATGGAACAGCAGCGTACCGAGACCTGCGAACAGCAGCGTGGTCTGAATGGACAGCGGCAGGCCGTAGCCCTGCACGAGGATGGGGACGAGCACCGTTGCGCCGAACATGGCGAACATGTGCTGCAATCCGAGCACCAGCATTCTGGGGGTGCCCAGCTGGCGGGCGTCGTAGATGGCTTCGTGTCCGAGTTCTTTCTTCATGTGATTTTCCCTCTTTGCTTTCTTCGTATTTTTATTCTCATTTGAATAAACATGAACTGTGCCCCGTGCGGGCAAAAAAGAAGGCCGGTAAAGGCATTACCGACCAAAAGAAATCATATCAATAAAAACGGAAACAAAACGACCGGAGGTGAGATTTTCCTTTTTCGATGCGGTGCAGAGCATCATGGGTTCGTCCTCCTGTTTGCGTTTCGTTGTTTTCGTCTGACCAAGGATACCTGAAAGCGAGGAAAAATGCAAGTTGGGATTTTCACTAATATAGTTGCAGAAGAACTGCCATTTTTGTGCAGAAATGCGCCGGAAACAGCAAAGTTTTTCCGGCAGGGGGTTGCCAAACACATTGCAATGATGTACAATAGCAATGCTCCCTATTGAAAGCATCTATAAGTGGGGGGACTTTTTTGAAAAGCGAGTG
>OKTE01000588.1_pt1 | contig 14826 bp, 18 predicted proteins | sample 1606151 | NCBI WGS metagenome assembly OKTE01 (sample SAMEA3879527, study PRJEB24766) | human gut metagenome | biome: human-associated habitat; feature: feces | place: USA | collected 1985/1987 | reverse complement strand
ATTTATTGTAATGACAAAACGGTTTCCCTTTCCGAAAAGTAAAATATTTCTACAATATTATATATATTTCCGATGATTTAGACCGGATAACCGGAAAAATACAACAGGTATTATTGAGATAAAAATCAATATATCGTTGTTCCCAGCCGGAACATCGGCAGGTACATTGCAATCAGAACGGCAGCCACTAAAGCACCGACACCCAGTACCAAAATCGGTTCAAGCAGATTACCCGCCTGCTTCAATCCGTGCTCGAGGCGCTGGCTGAGTTCCTCTCCCTGTCTCGACAACATATCCCCCAAACGGTTGGTTTCTTCTCCCACACGCAACAACATGACCAATTTACGGTCGTACAAACGGGGAAAAAGCGAAAGGGCAGTGGAAAAAAGGGTTCCCCGTCCCAGTTCCTGAGCAATGGAGGTAAAAGATTTACGGTAAGGGTAAAAAGAAATAATTCCCTCCAGCAAGCCGATACTCCGTAAAAGCGGTACCCCTGAACTATTCAGCAACCAAAGTAAACTACAAAACCGGGCTTCACAATTCTGCCGGATAAGTCCGCCGACCAAAGGAAGACGAAGCAGAAAAGCAGCTACAGCCGATTGCACCTCCGGGCGTTTTCCGAAATAACGAAAAAACAACGCCCCGCCTCCGGCGACTGCCGTCACTCCTCCCAGCCAATACGGAAACGAACGGGAAAGAGCGATCATACCGCGGGTCATGGCCGGCAATTCTCCCCCCATACGGGTATATACCTGCTCGAACATAGGCACCACCACCAAAATCATAAACACCAATACGATAACCGCCGTTCCCAATACCACCAAAGGATAACTGACGGCACTCGAAATCATCCGGCGACGGGCAATCCGTTTACGGTAATATTCAGCCAGAAACACCAAAGCTTCACTCAACCGTCCCGTTTCTTCCCCGATACGTACAACTCCCCGGTCCAAAGGAGAAAAACCTCCGTTTTCTTCCAACGCCTGCCACAAGGCATTTCCTTTCACCACAGAACAATGTATCGACTTTAACATTTCTTTTATCCGCCCCTTCTCTTCGCCTTCCGTCAACAGTGAGAACGAGCGGCTGAAATCAAGTCCCGAAGCCAGTAAAGAACTCAATTCCGAAAACAAAGTCTCTTTTCTCGAATCTTTAAAAACCAAAACTGCCATTACACCTGATTTAAATAAATACCTTTATTGATCTTTTACCTGTTCTCTTCCGTCTGAAAAACTTTTCCCCACCGTTCCGGACCGCGATCAGTACAACCGAATCCGAATTCTTTCCGATGTTTGCCCAATTGCAGAAGTACATACAAGCTGTCTATCCGTTTCGGAACATCGCTTTCAGATGTCCATCTGACGTCATCTACATTTCGGAACAACGTGTCCCGCAAAACGGGTATACAATCGTCCCCTTCCCCGAATAACACAACCAGACAATCTCCCTCCCGGTACAGATACACCTCATTTCCGGCAGCACGATGAACGACCAGTCCGTCCCCCCTGACAGTAAGTGAATCTGCTGACATACACAAAGTTTCCAGACGGGAAACAGCCGTAAAAAACGTACTTTCCGACAAACTCCTCTCTGTCTGTTGTCTTCCGTAACGCCCTGCCATATTCCAGGCCTCAAATACCATGAGAAACACAATTCCTCCGACTATCATGACCACCAGCAATTCAGGCAAAGTCATAGCCCGATAGGTATATTTCTGAACGCATCGCATTTTTACCTGCACCTTCTTTAAACCTATCGGATTCATACAGTAAAAACACCTTCTAAAACAGTTGCCCCATCGGCTTACACCTATTCGGAACCTCATATCCATCTATTTTAAATAAACAAATACCGGCTTATACTGCCCGTGTCCTGGAATAACCGTCAGAGTTACCTGCCGGAAACCCGGACGATAAGGCTTGACATCTACTCTTATTTTCCCCCACTTGTATTCCAGGGTTTCATTCTCCTCCTCCTTTCCGGATAAACGGTAATAGGTACGCACGGCTGTGACGGCATCCGTCAACTCTATCGGTTCGCTATCCTGCACCGAAAACCGTACCAAAGTTTCCATCGTCACGGCAAAGACAATCATCAGGATCAAAGCCGCAACAATCACTTCAACCAAAGTCGAAGCCCCGAGCCGTTTATTTATTCCAGCCATCCGATCACCTCCTTTTCCGTATCTCCGGCCAACCAGAAAGGCCAGATCATGTCCTTACTTTCTGACAAGTCCACTCCATACAGGATATCTGCATAATAGCCCGCCGGAGAAAAATAATAACTCTCCCGAAGAAAAAGAGCCCCCGCTACTTCTCCCTGCACCTGGGCAATACCGTCCACATACACCAGTCCCCTCACCTTCGCCGTCGGAACCTGACGGTAATGCAGCACGGGAGGCCGGTTTTCCGCTCCATCCCCGTCGACCACGACATAACCGTTCAGGACAGCACTATCCCGGATTTCAACCCTTCTTGCCGGATTTTCCGCACTTAAAAACACCCCCGAAGGATACTCCAACTCCACCTGCTCATCCAACACTACCGTATCCCGGGCAAAAATCTGCAATGATCCCCGAAAACCTTTACCCACCATTACAGAAGGCGCTGCTACCAAAACACGGCTTAAACGGCACTCCGGACCGATATACAAAGGAAAACGGCTGTACAACACCAATCGTCCGGCATAGTTTCCGCTAACCCGTTCTTCACAAACAACCATCAAAGTTTCCTCCCGGAAACTACGCTTCAAACCGGCAAAACCGTCGCAGGGAATGGAAAGCGGTTCCCGCAGACGACCATACTCACCGGCTTGTTTTCGTAGTCCTTCCAAAATTTCCGGCAAACCCGTCCCACTCCGGCAAACGGCAGAATCTGCCAGTATCTCCCCGGTGAAAAATTCGGAATTGACTGACGTATAATTGATTCCGGCTTTCGGTACGGCTACCTTTCCCCGGATTACCGTACGGCCTGCCAGACAAAAAACAGCCCCTTTATCACTCACATACAATTGTACATTACGGTTATACAATCGTTTTTTACCTACCCAACGTACCGAAGCTCTCCCCGAAGCAAGTGAAACTGTCACGACCTCATACAATCCCCAGGGTAAAACTTCAACCCGGATACGGGAACGTTCGTCCGGAGGGAAAAGCACATAACCGGAAGTATCCGTCAGTACAACCGACGTATCCCGGCAATACAACAAAAAACCGGAATCCAGCCACATTCTCTCCTGTTGTTCCGCCACCCATTCCCGGACAGGACGACCATAATACATCTTCAACGAAAAAATTCCGCAGACAAACAACAGCATCAATACAGACACCACAACAACCGTCGCCAGAACCGAAGCTTTAAACGTCTTCATATCCTTATTTTTTCAATACGTACCTCTGATTCCCCTTTACAAATACGGCAGAATCTCCGGCTGATTTTACAATCCGGAAGCCGTCAATTACGTCTCCCACCCCCACAATCTCACGACGACCGTCCGACTCCAACAACACATACGCCCGTTTTCCCCGCCTCAGTCTGCCCCGGAAAAGAAAAGACGGCGGATCAGCCGTATGCAAGGGCATATCGGGAACAAAGAAAGCTGAGGGACGTATAGCCGATTGCTTTCCGGAGTTTACCTGTAATTCTGACTTCAGGAAAGGATCGGGATAATCTACCCGTATACTGTCAAATACCGTAACAGCAGGTGACGGCCGGTAACCGTTAACGGCGTCCATATCTTTCTGATCTCCCAAAGCGCGGGCAATCCGCCAAATAACGATACTCCATACAACGGCAACAACAAGCAAAAGCACACCTACTACCTTTCTATTTTTCATAGTTACTCCCTTTTATTCCCGATCTGATTCATTCCCGATCTACCGAAAAAGCCAAAACAGTATCCTGTGACTCATAAGCCGAATTACATCCCCTCACCGACCACTCATAAGGTCCTTCCAGCAAAACCGTTTTCCAATGATTGCCGGTTACCAGTGTATCTGCAACATAACGGCCGATACGGGCAAAGGACGGAGACACCACCACCAGACGGTAGGCAGAAGCCCCCTCCATCAACTTCCAGACAAATACCTGCTCCGCTTCATTTAAGATCCATCCCGCTCCGGGAGCCATCACCTCCACCTTTTTCCGGCTGATATCTTTTTCGAAGACATCTTCACAAGACAGGAATAACAAACAATACGACAAAAACAACACTTTAATTTTCATAACCTGTTTTTAAATAAACCCTATAACGAATGACACATTTTATTTAACAACAACCTTTATTCAAGCGACAATCCCCAACGCTGAAATTTATTTTTCCCCCGCCAACTCCACAACAATCAATGCCAAATGCAATTCCGGCTTGTCATTGTATCTTTCCTTAAACAACCGGAATCCGGCAGAAACGATCTTTACCGAAGGCATTTCCGTCTCCAATACATCCATGAAACGAAGTAATCCGGCATACCTTCCGGCCAAAACCAATTCGCCCGCATACAAACAATACTTCCCTTCCTTATGAAGCACTACGGGCAAATAGCTGACGACCCCGACATTTTCACGGCGGATGATTTCCGTCAGCCCGTCCAGTAACTTACCGTCCACCAATAAGGAACCGCCGATCTCCTCCTGCTTCGTTTCATTCGGTAAAGGCAAATTCTGTTCCGACAATTGTTCCGACTTCACTTTTTCAGCTGTATACCGCTTCCAAAGGCCTACGCTTCTCTTCAAAGCGAATGACCAGACAAATAAAGGCAACACAACGACCAGTACCGACAATTTCACAAGCCCCGTATATTCTTTCATAACTTCTATTTTAATCCTGGTATTACAAAGAAACCTTGATTTCAAAACGATATGCCTCCCGTCCCGACAACCTGTATATCGTTTTTAATTCTATCTCCCGGCAAAAAGTTTCCTTTTCCAGCAAACGGCAAAAACGGGTAACCGTTCCGGGATCCGAAGTCTCCCCGCCGATCAACACCACACCCGATACGATTTCCGGATCCCGCCCCGATCGGAGCTTTCCCTCAAAAGGAGCTACACTCAATAAAGACAATTGCATCTCCCCCGGAACATGCCGGGCAATCCGGTCCAACAGTAAAGCACAACGCCCGACTGACCACCTACGGACTTTCTCCGACAAATTGCGAATTCCTTCATCCTCCCGGGTTCTTCCTTCCCGTTCCCGCATACGTACCGCCACGATCGCCTCCTGTTCCCGCACTCTTTCTTCCAATGCAACGGTTCCGAAAAAATTACCGATCAGTACGATCAGCCAAAAACACAACAACGGTAACCTCAAGCGCCGGAAAACACATTCTCCCAACACCTTTCCTTTCCGGTCAGGCCGGAACAAAACCCGGAATCTCATTTCTTCCTTTCGGATCCGCAACCACCGGACAACTTCATCTTCTTCCGGCGAAGACAGACTTTTTTCTTCTCCCCTGGACAAATACACTCCGTACACCTGTATACCTCTCTGTTTCAATCCGGTTACGACCTCGTCAGCCTTATCCCGCCGCATAAACCGTAACACCGTTCCATCTTCCCTCTGTTCCGAATCGTATAACAAATCCGGATTCCCGGTAATTCTGCGTATACTTTCATCACCTTCCCGGTAAACCCTCCGCAATACCCCTTCCCCCTCCAGCAATACGAATGTTAAAGCCTGCCTTCCTGCGACTTTTTCCGGTAAACACACACATTTTCCTTTACGCAGTACATACAGAACCGTTTGAAAACTTCCGTCCGGCAGAATAACCACCTTTAGAAATTGAGCGTATCCGGTGATAGTTTCAGGTAATACCATTGTTGAATTATTTATAATACTGTCGGTTTAATAAAAATATTGAGTTTTTGGTTCACCTTATTGTTTCTGGTCGATCCGAACAACCACTTCAACAAAGGAATACGGGCAATATAAGGCAATCCCCGGCTACTGCGGTCCCGGCTGTTGCGTTCAATCCCGCCCAGCAACACCATTTCACCGTCTTTCACCCTGATCTGAGACTTAAAACTACGGGTAGCCGTCGAAGGGGGAGCATCTTTTTCCTCTTTTCCCGTAAATTCGCTCTGTTCGATTTCTACCTGCAAAGTGATATGTCCGTCCTCTCCCACATAAGGTACAATCCGTACACACAAATTAGCATCTATACTTTTCCAGGTATAGGAATCCGATTGTATGGGAGTCTGTGACCCGATAATATTACTCGACACTTCTTTGTAATACCGGGTTTCCCCGCTTTTCAGCGTCGCCTCGTGTCCGTTCAGCGTCGAAAGTTTCGGTGTCGAACGCAACTCAATATCTCCGGCCTCTTCCAGAAATTTAAGATTCATGTAAAAATCAGGAGTAACCCTTCCCAGATTCACCGATCCGAAACCGTTGAAACTATTGATCAGCTTATTTACCGATACAGCTCCCAAAGTCATATTGATACCGGGAGAAAAAGAGCCCTTCGTTACCGCCGGCTTCTCCCCCAGACCGGCCTCAATTCCGGCTTCCCGGATCGTACTTTTCGTCACCTCGACAATCATAACGTCAATCGTTATCAAAGGTACTCTCCGGTCTATACTCTCCAGAAAACGACACACGGCCGTCACATGCCGGCTGTCTCCGCTTACGATCAAACTGTTGAGATCGGGGAAAAGCTGCACCTGCACCTCTTTTTTCAATGCATCCGGTATCAGCTCAGGTAAATGCTCCGCCGTACGGTAACGCAACGGAACGACACGCGTTGTCACCAAAGCATTCTCCTTCCCTGTTGTTCCGAATACATACACCCCGTCATACTTCCCGCAACTGATCCCGCTTCCCGCCAGTACAACGTCGAAAAAAGTCTCGTACTCTATATGCTGTAAATACACCGAAGTCTGGCCCTTCAAAGGGGTGGCAAAAAAATAATTCAGCTTTAGCAACTCACAGGCTTCTGACAATATATCGCTCAAATTTCCATTTGTTATATGTGCGGTAAGACAGCCCAGACTATCGGCCGATAACCGGTCTGTTGCATATACCTCTCTCCGGACAAAATGCTTATTCCGTTCCTGCCCTTCAGATTCTCTTTCTCCGGAGGAATCAAAAATCCATACGCCTCTCTTTTCTTCCGTAACCACCAAACCGTTAGCTGCAGCCAAAGCACGGATTGCATCAGGCACTTTTAATTGTTGCAGATAAGACGATACGCGGGAAGCATACAAATTCTGAGGTACAATTACATTTTGTCCCGTCAGCCGGGTGATGCAACGAGCCACCTCCGGAAGCAAAACTTCCTGAAAATCGAAAGAGAGAGAAACCTGTAACGAATCGTAACGCACCGTTGGTTCCGGTTCGGATTGCGGTAAAACGGCAGCTGAACGGAGAGTCACAATATTACCGCTGATTTCGGCCTCCAAACCGTACTCCCGGCAAAGAAAATACAACAGGTCTGTAATACGTGCCCGACTGAAATTACAGGCGACCAAAGGATCGGTTGCTACCTTTACACATAAATTCACCTGATTGACTGTCGCAATACTACGTAATAACTCGGAAAGCGGAATATTTCCCACCGAAAGATCCGTTTCCTGCAAATAAGCGGGATCCCTGCTTCCCAAACTATCCAAAGTCCTTCGTAAAACATCTGTCTGTACTACCGCCAAAGAGTCGGCACTCTCCTGGGCATACACACTTCCCGATACGACCAATATAATCACTGAAAACAAATACCTTAAAATCATAACCTACCGTTTATTCGTTCAACAAGGGCAATACCTCTTCCAGAGAAGTCAGACCGTCCTCTAACAGTTGCAAGGCAGACTCTCTCAATGTTTTTATCCCTCTTTCCTTTAACAAAGCCGCTATTTCCGTTTCCTGATTACGAATGGCCAAAGCCAAACGCGAATCGACAGGCAGCACCTCATAAACGGCCTTCCGCCCGGAATAACCGGTATAATAACAAGCCTCACATCCTACAGCCCGGAAAAGACGGCGGGGAACACCGGCCAAATGCGCCAATCCTCCCTCCTCTGCATTCATCCCGCACTTGCAATGAGGACAAAGCAAACGCACCAAGCGCTGAGCCATACACAAAAGCAACGTATCGGCAATCAGAAAAGAATGAAGTCCCATATCCGTAAGACGGGCCACACATCCCCAGGCACTGTTCGTATGTATCGTCGAAAAAATCAAATGCCCCGTCAAAGAACTTCTTACGGCCATACGGGCCGTTTCCGTATCCCGGATTTCTCCCAACATGATAATATCTGGATCTTGCCGTAAAAAAGTACGCAAAGCACTACCGAAGGTAAGCCCGATCTCCTCCTTCAACTGCACCTGATTGACCCCCTCCAGCGTATACTCCACGGGATCCTCTATCGTCAGAATATTATTGTCTTCACGGTTCAGCAAACGTAAAGTGGCATACAATGTAGTGCTTTTACCCGAACCGGTCGGACCGCTGATCAGGATCAACCCATGCGGATTGGAGACAGCTTCCCGGTAATCCGCCAATTGCCTGTCATCAAAACCCAAATTATCCAGATCGAGCAATTCCGTATGACGCGTCAGTAAGCGAAGAACGATCTTTTCACCGTATATGGCCGGCAGACAAGACACCCTGACATCAAAACGACAGGCCTCCCTATTGAAAAAAATCCGTCCATCCTGCGGCAAACGCTTTTCGGAAATATCCAGATTAGCCAAAATCTTTATCTGATTGACCAAAGCCGCATAATTCTCCTTTCCGATTGCATATCGTTCCAATAAACGCCCGTCTATCCGGAAACGTACCCGGCAACGCTCCTCATAAGCTTCAAAATGCAAATCGCTGGCATAACAATGATAAGCCTCCAATATCAACCGACTCAAAAAATCCGAACTTCCTACATCACCATCGGACATATCCGCAATCGCTCCCCCATGCCGATAACACTGCCGCATAAGCCGCTCGAATCCGTCTTCCGGTAAAACTTCCACCTGTAGCTTCACCCCCCGGACTACGGCAATTTCCTCCCGTACACTGTCATAACAACACCCTTTTTTACCATAACATTTCAACTCTCCGGCATTCCTCTCCACAGGAATCAAATGATAGGCACGGGCTTCCTCTGCTGTAAAAAAACCCGTTATACCGGCCGGAATATGCTTCTCATCCATAACCCAAAACACGCATTAAGATTAACAACATATACATACATCCCAAACCGCCCACCAGAGGTATTGTCACTTCCCTCCTTTTTATCCGGACATACACCCACCACACCGACAACATAATCAAACCGGAAAAAGTCAGAAAAAAAGTCAACTCCCAACAGGAAAAGGCAGGCAGCAACAACAAACAAAACCACAAATCCCCCACTCCGATTTGTTTACGTAACGATTTTTTGCCGTAACGCAGGTAATAATACCCGGCTACAATTATTCCTATAAAGCAAAGCAACGACAGATTTACGAATATTCTCACAAAAAATGCGCAATATCCCCATTCGCAATAAGACATTCCCCACTGTAATATTCCAAACAGTAACAAATCCGCCAATGTAATTCTACGCATCCGGAAATCCGAACACATCATACTTCCCAAAGGCAGTATCAATAACAAATCCCACATATTGCTTTATTTCAGGCCTTAATCTTTCGTTACTTCCTTCAAGTTTTTATCCTGGTCGATTTCCCAGACATTGTATGTCCCGTCTCCGTCGAAATCGACCACAGCGGTAGCCTTCGCTTTAAATCCTTTCTCACTGGCTTCGGTAACTTCAATCCGGTAATTGGCACTTCCTCCGTCCGTCACCAGCTTCTGCTGCTCAAAGCCCAACTCCTCCAAAGAAGCCGAATACCGGGAATGCATATAAAAATGAGTTTTTTCCAAGGTGTGCAAAAACACCAACTGCTGCTGAGCCTCCGTACTTTTAGCCTTTGATATAAGAGGCATCAGATTAGGCAAAGCGATCAAAACAAGAATCCCGATGATAACAAGCACAACTAATAACTCAGGCAAAGAAAATGCCTTCAACTCCGATTTTGCACGAATAGATTTCATAACGATTGCATTTGATTATTTGTGCTAAATTTAAAGCACAAAATCCAAAAAGATTCTCCGACATGCAAACAGAAACCTTATCACTGCACTTCTAAACACCTGATTATAAGACCTGTTTTTTACAAAAACCTTATCACTGCAAAAACAGCCCTTTTTTACCCCCAAAAAGAAGCCAAAAATTACCGGATCAATCCGAACACCATCCCAAAACACAACCGGAAAAATAAAACCTCCTTCATACCATTTCCCCCCCCCCAATTTCATCTCCCCACTTACCCCCGAATACAACCACAATAAAAATGAGTCCGGCGTAATACCGGACTCATTTCCTACTGGTTCAGATATTTATTTTTCTAAGCTGGAAAATAAAGTCACATTTATTCGTCAATTGAATTATATAAATTTACCTCATAATATACATTGCTTAATGAACTTCTATATGCAGAAGAATTTGAATCGCCCGAAGCCTTCATAAAGGCTTTGGAGGAATATATAAAGTATTACAACAATAAAAGAATTAAGTCCCGCTTAAAAGGAAAGAGTCCGGTGCAATACCGAACTCTTGCAATTACTGGATAATGTGTAACCCGTCCAACTTTTGGGGACATTTCACAAGTGCGGGGCTTTTAAAAATTAGTCTATATTTTCGGATAATTTTCTGATAAGATAAGCCCATAAATTAGGATTGATTGGGCAAGGTGTTGTTATCGACGATAAACTATATTCTCCATATCTTTTGTTATTTTCGTCTTTCATAACAAAATAAGAAGGGACACCCGCAATATAAGTAGCATTCGGTAAAGAAGTTATTAACTCTGTACAATATTGGTTCGCATTAAAAGCATCACTTATGATCTCCCTATTCTCTTTCAACTGTTTTAAAAGCTTTCTTTTGTTTTTTGGCAAAAACTTTTTTGCTTTTAACTTTTCAATTTCTTTATCGTTTCCAACTTCTTTAATAACCAAAATATTACAAATACTATCTATTGTCACAATATATTCTTTGTAATAGTTATCCAACTGAAAAATAATATAATAATCTTTGTTTAGAAGAGAATATAGTATTTTTTTTCCTGATATTGTATCAAATTTAGATAATACAATATCTGCTCTAACTCGACTTTCTAATGCCAAAGAGTCAGATATTTCTTTCCAATCACTTTGAGCATAACAAAAACAGGTAATACAAAGAGTAATACAAATAGTTGCTATTTTTTTCATTTTAATATTGGCAAAATATATGGATTAATTATGTGTCCCTCTTTATAACCGCCGTGATTACTGCCGTCTCTTTGAGGTAATCCTAAAATTCTTCGGATAAGATTGTCTGTCCGAATTGCATTGGCATTATTTTCGGCTGGTTTTAGTTTCTTAGCAGCGGGAATACCGTGTCCAAACACTTCGTGTCCCGAAGTTACAGCCCTTTCACTACCTTGTAAACTACCACCAATAAAAGAGTGCGAGCCATTCTGTGTTGGAACATTTAAACCATCGCCAGAATTACGAATCCAAGCAGAGCTTAATTTACCATCAGGGGTTACCATTTTATCGCCTATTCCTTCGCCTAATTCTTTATTCATATGATTTACAAAGGCTTTTGCACCTTCCGAAGAAGTGTATTCCCCACTAACATATTCAACTGTGTAAACGTCTTTTGAGTTGATTGCACCTGTTATCATAGTGATATATGCACTTTCATCATCAGTTAATGTAAGCCCTTCCATTGCTGAACTTAATTTACCTGCATCAATACTTTTAAACGTTTTACCTTTTATATCTATTAAAGTGCGAACATTAGCAAATTTATCATCGGCCAATACTTTTAAAGTAAAAGACTTTACTACTGAAATTCAGTCAATAAATCCTATCTTTTTCCTAGGGAGATATTAAGAACGGGATTCTCGTTCTTAATATCTAAAACAAGCCAATCAAGACAGCCTCTTGTTTAATTATTATTCAACTTTTTCCTCGTAATATGCAGGATAAACGGGAATTAATCGACAATAACTACTATCCGATTGAAATTTACTATATATTTCCAAAGCATTATCAAAATACGAAACGTATTCATTCCAATTTGCTTCTGTCAATCGTAAATCATTGCAATTTTGATATACAAAATCTGCATCCAATATTAAATCGCCATTCCAATCACGGTAAATTCTAAATCGAATTGTATCTGTCTTAATATCTACCAATTCCACCCAATTACCACCATCACAACCGCCTTTCCAAACAGCAAAAATAGGAACATTTACAGGTTTTTTCCATTCTTCACATGATTGCTTGAACTTCCAATTAAAGAATAAAATCGCACAAATAATAGCTATTATAATTCCTGCAAAAAAATATAACAATTTAATCTTTATTATCTTTAATCTTAATTTTTGCATCTTTTTCATTGCCTGTTCCGATTATATTACTTTGTTTAAACTTTGGATGGTAGGTTTTCCGTCTTTTCCTATAACGACATTTGAAATTGTAACAGTTCTTACTAAGCCTTTACCCTCTTTATCGTATCTTCCATATTCATAGTATTTTGTCAGACCTGTTTTATTGTCAATCAATAAAACTCCTGCGTATCCAGTAAATGGAATTCCGTTTGCTCTGTATTTTGGAAAAGCAATATAAATCGCATCCCGCCCATCCGGATCAATCATATTTAACGGATTATTCCCACAATACACATACGGACTCAAACCGTAATACTTTTCAGACAAGGGGGTCGTCATAAACCACCGCCCTAAGGACTGGTCGTACATACGGGCGCCGTAGTCCAGATAACCCAGGCCGCCGACCGTCTGTAATTCCTTGCCGTTGTATTTAAAACGGTTTGCGGAAGACTGTGCCTGTTCGCTGCGGGGATGCCGGTGACCGAAGGCATAATAATCGTTCTCTTCCAGTAAACGGCCGCTGCCGTCGACAATTGCGCGGATACTGCCCAGATGATCTTTCAGATGATAACAGATACCGGTGCCGCTCACCACTCCCTCTCCGAAAAGACCGCTTTCAAAAACAAAAGAACTACCCGTAACCCGGTAAACCAGGTTTCCCACATAAGCATAACCGCTGCCGTCACTGCCCGATACCTTTAACTTACCCCCTCCGTAACCGTATTCATAACCGGCCATAATCGTACTACCTTCCCTGGCATTATGTAACAAATTTAAAATATTGTATTCAACAATTCAAATTTATTTGAAAAGGATAGGAAAAATATGTAGATAAAAAAGAGGCTGTCTAACAATAAAAAAATGAACTGCACTCCAAAAGTTTCGTGTCTAACTTTTGAGGCGCAGTTCATTTCGCGGGACTGTTTATTTTATTTTTTCTTTCTTAATTTTATTCCATTAAACAAAATTGTATTATTTTTTAACGGAAAACGGTCTTGTATCGGTTTGTAATGAAAAATATCATCATTAACAAATGTCTGAAAAGCAATACGATACACGTTGCTATTTGTGTATTTCACATAATACGTTTCACTTTGTATAGTATCTTGTAGTGGAATAGGGACCATCCAAGCGTTATCTTTTACAGATTGAAAACCGCGTATATAAAAACTATCTACAACAAACTTTTCAACAAATAAAAGAGTATCTTTATTCATTGAGTAATCTATTCCATTGATATTCAAAATCCAATTTGTTAATGTGTCTGACTTCAAAGGATTATTGAATACAAATATAGAAGATGCGCACTTATCATTTTCTGTTTCAGTTATAATCATAGGAATATCTTGCATATTTTTAATATAACTACTCAAAACTATATTGTTTCTTTTTTGACTAACTGACCAAATCCCCGAAGAAATCTCACCGTGAAAACCACCCCTATAATGATAGCCAAATGAACTATCATTATTCAAAGTTATATACAAAGTAACAGGGTTTATCTTCGGATATTTTCCTTGTTGAACAAGCGTATATTTTCCTGTTATATTATGTTGGGTTTGACACGAAAAAAGCACAGTTCCACCCCAACAAAGCAAAATAAATTTAAAAAATAATTTCATGTCATTTATAATTTTCAGGTCGATAAATATAAATACCTGTGTTGCGGTCTTTTAATCCATATAACCACTGAAGGTTAATACCAAATACCGTACGCGGGTGTAACACCATTTGTAATTGAGTATTCTGTTGCATACGCTTGTATCTCTAATCCCATTGGATTTTGCATTAGCGCATTATTCGTACCTAATGGATTAAATGTTATTTTTCCGTTATCGTGTTGAATAGCATGAGTTGTTTCATGCGCTCTGTTTCCTGTCATTCCGTAATTATTTATAATGATAGTTCCATCACTCATAGATGATAAAGTAGCAGTAGTTCCCGCTTCCACGGTATTAAACGTATAGGAAGTTTTGGAATTACCTAACTGTGTTATGCCATTGTCTAAATTGGATAAAAGCGTTCTTTGGAATTGTATATTTTCTAACTTGCCTTGCTGTTTTGCTATTCGTTGAGTTTTCTTTTCAACACTTAACTTTGTGTTATTTTCTATTTTCTCAATTTTAGCATTTATGCTTGTTTCTTGCTTTGCCAAAGATTTATCACGGCTGGCAATTTGTTGCTGTAACTGTTTGGCAATTTCCTCATCTTTCTTTTCTTTCCACTCTTTCCCATCCGGATCAACATACCTCAACGGATTATTCCCACAATATACATACGGACTCAAACCGTAATACTTTTCAGACAAGGGGTCCGTCGTAAACCACCGCCCTAAGGATTGGTCGTACATTCGGGCACCGTAGTCCAGATAACCCAGGCCGCCGACCGTCTGTAATTCCTTGCCGTTGTATT
>OKTE01000562.1_pt1 | contig 15534 bp, 9 predicted proteins | sample 1606151 | NCBI WGS metagenome assembly OKTE01 (sample SAMEA3879527, study PRJEB24766) | human gut metagenome | biome: human-associated habitat; feature: feces | place: USA | collected 1985/1987 | reverse complement strand
ACAACTTAATACTACCAAATGAAATTAATTTGAAGCCATACGATTAAGTTTGTACTAATACAAACTTATTTCCCTACAATCCTACTCACCTCTATACGCTGCTTTTCAAACTTCTCATTATTGCTGTTGCGGTTACTAACCTCTTTACAGCGAATAGGTGCACTCATTTCAAGCAAGCGCAAAATCTCATTTAAAGATTCACCTTCAAAAGTCGCTTTATAGGAATACTTTCCTAATTCGGCGTCTTTCAGAATAAATTCCACGTTATAAGTCTGTCCCAAACGCTTGAATACATATTCCAGCGGGTCATCTCTAAAAATGAGTATTCCATCTTTCCATGAGCACCATTTATAAGTATTGGTCTTATTGACGTTATATAAAGAAGTGGCCAGATTATAGTCAATTTTCTCTCCCGGTGAAAGGGAAATCGTCTTTTTCTGGTCAAGAGTAACTGCGACCTTTCCTTTTACTAACGTCACTGCTGTTACATGATCCGGAGTGTATGCGTTCACATTGAATGCAGTGCCGGTAGCTTCTACAGTCAGTTGTTTGGTTTTTACGATGAAGGGATGCTCTTTATCGGATTCTACTTCAAAATAGGCTTCACCCTGCATCGAAACAACTCTTTGCTTATCATTGAATTGAGTCGGATACTTTAAAGAACTTCCGGCATTTAGCCAAACCTTAGAACCGTCAGGCAGATTAACTACCGACCAAGTGCCATAAGGAGTGAATAACTCCTGATAAGTCTCTGCAATTTGAGAAGCGGGTTTAAAATAAAGATAAGCAGATAATATCAGTAAAGGAAGAAGTAAGATAGCTGCCACTTGCTGCCAATAGTGCAGGAAGGACAATTTAGGACGAACGGAAACCGGCTGGTTTTGATGGAGAATCTGTTCCATTACTTTTCTGTGCGCACTGTCCACATCTATCTCTTCCGGATTAAAAGCCGGGTGACTGACTTCCCACACATTCTTTTGTGATAGAAAGCTCCTATAGTTTTCGGGAGTAGCTGATATCCAATCTTCCAGTATCTTAATGTCTTCTGCTGTAGCCTCTTTCGAGAGATATCTGGAGATTATAAATTCTATGTCTGAATCTTTATTTATCATATGCATTTTACCTTATATATAATAGACGTTTCAGAAAGAAAATCCCACATTCATTAGTGGAAAAGAAATAAAAAAAGTAGTAAATAAAAATCTTTTAATAAGATGCGGAGCTGCTTCAATGCTTTGCTGATACGTACTTCTACCGTTCTGACAGAGATATTCAGGCGATTGGCTATTTCCTGATATTTAATATTTTCTAATCGGCTCATCTCGAACACTTCTCTTTCTTGAGGAGGTAATTGTTCCAATGCATTTTTAAGTTGCCGGCATAAATCAGAATATAGTATGTAGTTTTCTGTCGTATCTATATCTATAGAATCCGATTTAAGTTCGTAAGCAATGTGTTCATCTATAATCCTGCGATGGCGTAATTCGTCCAGACAGTAATTCCTGACCGCTTTCAGTAAATATGATTTTAGTGAGTTCTCAATTACCAATGATTTCCGGTCATTCCATAGTTTGAGAAAGATATTTTGTACAATATCTTCACAGGTAGATTTCTCCGGAATGTAAGTACCGCCAAACAATACCAAATCTTTATAATAAGCATGGAATAGTCGGGTAAAAGCCTGTTTATCATCCAGTTTTAGTGCTATTACCAGAAAACGGTCGTCGGAAGTCTGTTGTTGGATATTCGGCATAGTATTGTAGTAAAGGTTCTATTGTCGGGGGTAAAAATAGAAAGATTATTTGGGATAAACGATAGTTTGAAGAAAAAATAATGCAGATGAAAAAATAATGCGATATCCAATGTGGCTTTTATTTTTAGAAACGTCTTATTGATAGAAACGAGAGAAAAACACATTTATTAACCTTTAAATAATACGAGCCATGAGAAAGACATAATCAGTGAATTCAGCTTCCGACAACTGATAAAAAAAGGAAGGTCTGACTCACCTTCCTTTCCAAAGATTCAGTTATTCGTTAATCAACTTATTTGTAGAACCAATAACCAAACATGTAAAGGTATGAAACTTATTTCAATTAGAAAAATGAAAAAGAGAATTAATGTACCTGCGAATGTAAAAATGGGGAGAATCTGTGCTATATGGTTGTTTTGTATAGCTTTGCAAGCTATCAGTATACCTATCTTGGCACAATCCGCCCAAATTACATTGCGACTGAAAAATGTGACTGTAGAGGAGGTCTTGACTAGTATCGAAAATCAGACAGAATATCGTTTCTTATACAACAAAGACATTGTTGATGTAAGCCGTATAGTAAGCATTACTGTGAAAAATGAACGGATGACTCTGGTGCTGGATAAACTTTTTAAAGGCGAAGGAGTATCTTATACGATTGAAAAACGTCAGATTGTATTAAACAAAGTTTCATCTCAACCACAGGATAACAAACAGCCGATCAAAGTGACCGGAAAGGTAGTGGACGAATCCGGCGAAGCTCTTCCGGGAGTGACTGTGATGATAGAAGGGGCTACTCAAGGAACTATTACCGGTATAGATGGCAATTACCAGTTGCAAGTTCCGGAAGGCTCGACACTGAAATTTACTTCAATAGGTTACACTACATATACGCAGAAAATTACCCGACCGATGACGTTGAATGTGACGATGAAAGAAGATTCGAAACAGTTGGATGAAGTTGTTGTGGTAGGGTATGGAACGACCACCCGTAAGAATCTGACAACTTCCATTGCAACGGTAAAAACGGAAAAAATATCGCGAGCCGCAACAAGTAATATGTCACAGATGTTGCTTGGGCGGGCTGCCGGACTGGAAGCTACGTTGACAAGCCCGCAACCGGGTGGAGCAGTTGACCTTTCAATTCGTGGGGCAGGTACTCCTATCTTTATAGTGGATGGCGTAATGATGCCTTCCACTTCTTTAGAGGTTGGAAACGGAAACCAGGTTATGCCCAACTCTATCAATCGTTCGGGATTGGCCGGACTTAATCCTGCTGATATTGAATCTATCGAAGTGTTAAAGGATGCATCTGCCTCCATTTATGGAATTGGTGCAGCCAATGGCGTCGTATTGATTACTACAAAGAAAGGTACTGAAACTCGTCCCCAAATCACTTATGAAGGAAATTATTCTATCGTGAAAAACTATCCGTATCTGGAACCTTTGAGTGGGGAAGAATATATGAATGTTGCCAACATTTTCAATAAAGAAAACTATTTATTTACGAACGGTATGTATCCTTACGGTGATAAACCTTTTGATAATAAATGGGTACCTCAATTCTCACCTCAACAGATAGCTGCCGCTCAAACAACAGACTGGCTGGATTGTGTATTAAAGGATGGTAGCATCAATAATCATAATATCACAATTACGGGTGGTTCTAAACTGCTGAAATATTATCTGTCCGGAAATTATTACAAACAGGAAGGTACGGTAGAAAACTCTGCTATGGAACGTTATGCTCTTCGGACAAACATTTCTTCACAATTGCTTCCATTTCTTAAGTTGACAGCAATTGTCAATGTAAATGAGAATGAATATACAAACTCAACTTCCGGTGGCGGAGGTGGTGGAAATGGGTATGATGCCATACAATCGGCTTTGACTTATCCTTCTTATTTACCAATCAGAGGTGAGGACGGAAAACCTACCTTATATTCAAATTACCCTAACCCGGCCGAAATGATAAAAGTTAGTGACCGGACTAAAACAAGCGGTTATTATCTAAACTTTGCTGCCGATGTGGATATAATCAAGGATATGTTGTCCTTCCGTTTGATGTATGGCATTAATAAGGAGAATGCTAATCGTAATCTGTATATTCCTTCTGATATATATTTTATGGATATGTATAAATCAAGAGGGCATTTGGGATATGTTGAACGTAGAAACCAAACCATGGAAGGCACATTGACTTTCAAAAAACAGTTTGGAGATTTGTTACGTGTAGTCGGTATGGGAAGATATACGAACGATTCAAATGGACTTGAACTTGACTACGAACAGATTAACGATCACATTGCTGCTGATAAGGTGGAAGCTGCGGAAGGCGCTTTCTACCCGACTTCTTTCAGGGCAGCCGATGAACGTCGTTCTCAATTTGCCAGGGCAAGTGTGGATGTACTCGACAGATATGTGGTTGCCGCTACTATTCGTCGCGATGGAACGGATAAGTTTTTCCCGGGAAAGAAATATGCCTATTTCCCTTCAGTATCATTGGCTTGGAAATTATCTAATGAGCCGTTTATGAAGCATATATCATGGATTGACCAGTTGAAGATTCGTGGTAGTTATGGACAGACTGGTAATGATAATCTGGGTAGTTCGCTTTATGGCACTTTCAGTCTGGCAGCCCAATATATCAAGTTCTCTAACAATTCAGTGACTTATGTACCCTATCTGCTTAGCGGTCCTGATTACCCGAATGTTACCTGGGAAAAGACTACCATGAAAAATATAGGTATAGACTTTTCAGTCTTGAAAGATAGAATCTGGGGAAGTTTTGATATGTTCCGCAATGATGTAACCAACTTGCTGGGATATGACTCTGCCTCTCCGCTTAGTATGACATCTTCCGTCCCGATGAATTATGGACATTATGTACGTTACGGATGGGATGCGACTATCAACTCACTAAACTTTGAAATCCCCCGTGTGTTTAAGTGGACCTCACAATTGACCTTATCACATCATAATGCCGTTTGGAAAGAACGGATGCCCAACTATTATTATGAAGAATATCGAATCCGCAAGAACGAACCGGTGAATGCTTATTATTACTATGAAACGGAAGGCGTTATCAACATAGATAAAAGCAATATGCCCGAATCGCAGAAATCTTTGCCGGCAGATGCGCAACAGCCCGGTTATCCGATTATTAAGGATGCAAATGGGGATAACAAAATAACGATTGATGATGTGAAGATGCGGAATACACTTCCAAAAATTCACATAGGCTTTGGAAATACATTTGTATACAAAGATTTTGATCTGGATGTATTTATGTATGGACAATTCGGACGTACACGCTATAACTATGCATATCGTTGGGCACTTGTCGGAGATGTGTATTACACGAGTCCCAAGAATTCGAACAAATATGTATATACTATCTGGAATTCTCAAACCAATCAGAATGGAAACCGTCGTGGTATTGCTTCAACAAAGGCTGTCGCTTTGCCTGGTAACGTAGGTTTTGAGGAAGATTATCAGAATGCTTCGTTCGTACGTGTCAGGAATATCACTTTAGGATATAACCTTTCAGGAAAGAAGCTGGGAAGAGTAGGTGATTATGTGAGTTCTATCAGAGTTTTTGTCGACTGTCAAAATCCGTTTACTTTTACCAAGTTTGTAGGTGTCGATCCTGAAATAAAGACGGGTGGCGACGGCTCCAAAGCGGAGTATCCGATGACGAGAACATACTCCTTCGGAGCAAAAATATGTTTCTAAGAAAACCTGTAACGAAAGAAAAGATTGAAAATATGAACAAGAATAAATTATTTAAGGTGTTTGTCATGATTGCATTTATCATGTGCAGTTGTGAGGATAATTTTGATCCGAAGATGTATGGCACGTTGAATGTTTCTAATTATCCGGTGACTGAAGCCGAATACGAATCATTTATGATGACCTGCTATATGCCTTTTACAACAACATGGACCTATTGGATCGGTGCCGGAACAAGTGGCAATCAGCACGGTTGGTATATCCCTGCCGGAGGTGTACTGAAGTTCTTTGATTATCCGACAGATGAGGTGGCTGTGTGGAATAATGGTTGGGGAGGCGGATATTATTTCCTTTCTAAAGCCGATTTCAGTCAGTGTGTTTATTACGCAAGCGGTACATTAAGCGATGAAAACCCGAACCACTTTCCGAAAGTAAGTGAGATTTCCTACTTCACCAATGTGATCGGCACACTGGAGAAGGCTTCTACCGAAGTGGTCTCTGAAGAGCGTAAAAGAGAATTTATTGCTGAAGCCCGTCTTTGTCGTGGATTGATGATGTATTATCTATTGCATGTATATGGTCCTGTTCCTTTGATTGTCGATCCGAACGACCTGATTAATCCTTCAAAACTGGAAAATCTGGTACGTCCGACATTGCAGCAAATGACGGAGTGGATTATGGCTGACTTTGAGTATGCTTATCAGTATATTGCAGATACGCAGCCGGAACAGGGACGTTACAATAAAGACTATGCACGTGTATGCATCATGCGGCATTGCTTGAATGAAGGCTATTATATGTCCGGTTATTATCAGAAAGCGATTGATATGTATAACGAGTTGAAGGGACGGTATAGTCTTTTCAAGAAAGGGGACAATCCTTATATCGAGCAATTTAAAAATGCCAATAACTTTAATTCGGAAGTGATTATGGCTGTCAGTTGTGATGAAACGGCGGATGGTACGAATAAGTCCGGCAACTTTAACCCGCTGATGATGCTTGCTACTCCCGATAATGCAGCCAGAGTGGACGATCAGGGAAATCCGACTCCTTTCTATCTGCAAGGGCAGGGATGGGGACAAACTTTCAACGTGTCTCCGAAATTTTGGGATACGTATGATCCTTCGGACAAACGTCGTGAAGTGATTCTGACCAAATATTATACGACTGCAGGAACTTGGATTGACCGGAATACTACTACATGGGACGGGTTTATCATTAATAAATTCCCGGTGGAAACAGCTACGGCTTTTCAGGGGACTGATATACCGTTAGCCCGTTGGGCAGATGTATTGCTCATGTATGCGGAAGCCGAAGTACGTAAAAACAATGCAGCTCCGTCCGCTGACGCTATAGCCGCGGTCAATGAGGTGCGTAAGCGTGCCGGACTGGGGGATCTTCCGTCATCGGCAACAGCGAATGTTGAAGCTTTCCTGGATGCTTTACTTACGGAAAGAGGACATGAAATGTTGTATGAAGGGATGCGTAAAATAGATCTCATCCGTTTTAATCAGTATGCGCAGCGTACAGCGAAGATCAAAGGAGTGGCTCCTACACATCAATATGTGCCTATTCCTAATTATGCGGTTCAACAAGCTTCGGAATCTTATGGAAAAGTGTTGGTACAGACATTTGAACGTGAGGGATGGAAAGCGGATCTTGCGGCAGCTCGCAATTAATGTCATCATTCATTATTGTTAAACTAGAGATCTTAAGAAAAATGAAAAAGATATATGTATTATTCATGTCGTCGTTATTGCTCCTTTCGTGTGCAAAAGATGATGTTAGTAAGCCAAGTGAATGGCCGGAGTGGCCTACACCTTCAAAACCTAAAATAGAAAATGCCGTATTGCGGGGAGTGAATGGTGAAACGGTTGTGGCGGCTGGTGATAAAGTGAAGTTCACCGCACAGGTCAGTGATGAATATAATGATTTGGTTTCATTCCAATTATTAGTGACAATGGATGGAGCCGAAATCTTGAATTTGTCTAAAGGCTTGAGCGGACGTTCTGCGGTTATTGAAGAGGAAGCTACTTTACCTTTTGTTGCTGGTTTCCAGAATGGACGTCCTGTGGTGACTATAAAAGCTGTAAACGATTTAGGTGGCAATGAATCGACCCTGACTTTGGATGAGGCCGCAAGTGTGGCGGTGACCCGTCCGGAAACACCTTCCCAATTATACCTTGTTGATGATTTGGGAAATGTGTATGAAATGGACAAGGAGAGTCAGAATGAAACGGATTATAGTTTCCGGACGAGTGCGGCGGATTTGGCAGGGATTGGCGACCATTTTAAAGTTGCCGAAAAGATAATAAATAATAAACCTGATTATTCCGGTTTGGTATGGGGATATTCAGACAATAAGATCGCGATTGTGACTGATGATGCAGCTACTTCGATTCCGACTCCTAAGGTAGGAAGTTATACATTGGAGAATATCACTTTTGATATGTTGAGTTTTCTGGCTGATAAGACTTTGACATACAGCATTGATATTGATAAGTCCCGCTTCTTTGATGTGGGAGGAGGATATGTCCAGTTGGATGTTCAGTTGGTAGAAAGTGCCAAGATTAATTTTATAGGTTTTGGTAGTGATGTTACCAATATGCTCCGGCCGGAATTCTTTAAAGATGTATCAGGGAGCAAAGCAAAATTCGATGGTCCGTCGGTACTTTATAACTTGAAATATAATACATCAAATGGTTTCATGTATATGGAACGTCCACGGGATGTTTTTTATCCGGAGGTGATGTATATTCTCGGTACTGGAGTCGGATTTCCACGCGAACCTTATGTGGCTACGCTTGCTTGGGACTTCGCATATCCTCACCAATGGTTCTTCTTTAAAAAGGTCGGTGCAAGTGCCTTTGAAGCAGTCGTTTACATTGACCAAACTATGGGATTTAAGTTCTATCGGGGATATGGTTGGGCGCAAGAGGAGGACACGAAGAATCTATATACGGTTGAGCCTGCTAACCTGATAACGAGAAACGCTCCCGGTGATTTGATTCCCGGTCCTGATTTTAAAGCCGGACTTTATAATACATATTGATAAAGCCAGTGAAGTGATACGATTGACTCCTTGCAATTAAGAGGGGCATGATTAATAGTCTTTAATTTAATATTCAATAGAATTATGTATATATCAATGAAAACATATAGTAAGAAATTTCTGGTTACGTTCTTTTTCTCGATGTTGCCAATGTTATTAATGTCTTGTTCGATGGATCCGGAGAAAGCCTCTTTTTCTATTTCCGGGAATTTGGAGAAGTTACAGATCGGTAATGACGGTTTTACGGAGGTCTATTCGATAAAGTCTAATACGGAATGGAAATTTGTAAACGAGACGGATCAGTCTTGGGTTACCGTCTCACCGGCCAAAGGAAGTGGAAACGGAACTGTGACAATTACTGCAAATGCAAATACAGGAACCGGACGTACGGCTGTATTCCGCGTGGTACCTAATGGAGTAAAGACACAAGAAATTGAGATCATTCAGGGTAATTCTTATATCCCTACAACTGATGGAGAATTCCCGATTATAGCATGGACCGGAGTGGAAGCAGACAAGTCGCTGGAGAAATTCCCGGTGATGAAAGCATCCGGCATTAATATTTATTTGGGATGGTATGATGATTTGGAAACAACATTGAAGGTGCTTGACGCCGCACAGAAGACCGGAGTGAAAATGATAACTTCTTGTAAGGACCTCTTATCTGTCGCTACTGCCGAAGAGGTCGTAAAAGCGATGATGAATCATCCGGCTTTGTATGCCTATCATTTGAAGGATGAACCGGAAGTGAATGATTTGCCGGGCTTGGGCGAATTGGTGAAGAAGATTAAAACCATCGACAGTCATCATCCTTGTTATATAAACTTGTACCCCAATTGGGCATGGGGGAAAGAACTTTATTCTGAAAATGTAAAGTCGTTTATAGAACAAGTTCCTGTTCCGTTTATTTCGTTTGACAATTATCCAATTGTCTCTATAAATGGTGCTCCAAGCATTATCTGTCCGGACTGGTATCGGAATCTGGAAGAAATATCGGCTGCTGCTAAAGAGAACAATAAGCCGTTCTGGGCATTTGCACTTGCACTTTCCCATAAACTTGATGACACTCATTTTTATAAGATACCGACATTGCCTGAGTTGAGATTACAAGTCTTCAGTGATTTGGCTTATGGTGCGCAGGCAATCCAGTATTTTACCTATCGCGGACTTCAACATGACGAACCGACTGAAGTGTATGATTTGGTCAAGACTGTTAATCAGGAAGTACAGCAACTTGCGGGTATATTCTTGGGAGCACAGGTTATTTCACTATCTCACACCGGAAGTGAAATACCTGAAGGCACGAAGGCTTTGGGAAGTCTGCCGACTCCTATAAAATCATTGACTACGAGTGATACAGGTGCGGTTGTCTCTGTCCTGGAGAAAGGTGGTAATCAATATCTTGTGGTAGTAAATAGAGATTTTCGTAATGTGATGAACCTGTCTATCGATATGGATAGTTCTGTTAGCAGAGTGTTGAAAAATGGTTCAACGACTACTCCAGACGGCTCTACGATAGCAGTCGAACCGGGTGATATGGTAATATTTACGTGGAGAAAATAAAAAGATTTTTAATTTGATAAAGTAAAACGATTATATGAAAAAGATATTACTTTCCTTTTTTATTGGTGTTATGTTGATTGCCTGCAACCAGAAAACTGTCTCTGTTCGTGAGGTCTGGACAAAAGAGCAGGCTAATGAGTGGTATAAACAATGGGGATGGCTTCGTGGATGCGATTTTATTCCGAGCACGGCAATCAACCAAATGGAGATGTGGCAGGCAGATACTTTTGATCCGGTGACTATTGATCGTGAACTGGGTTGGGCGGAAGAAATAGGCATGAACTGTATGCGCGTATATTTGCATCACCTGGTTTGGGAAACAGATAAGGAAGGCTTTAAGAAACGTATCAATGAATACCTTACTATTGCCGACAAGCATCATATCTCTACCATCTTCGTCTTCCTGGATGATTGTTGGAATCCTGTATATCAGGCTGGCAAACAGCCGGAACCACAGCCGGGAGTACACAATTCGGGATGGGCACGTGACCCGGGTGATCTGTATTATAAAGGCGATACGGCAGTGATACTTCCGGTATTGGAAAGCTATGTGAAAGATATCCTGACTACCTTTAAGGATGATAAGAGAATCGTATTATGGGACTTATATAATGAACCCGGAGGTTCGGGAGGATATAGATACGGTGAAAGAAGTTTGCCGTTATTGCAGAAGATATTTACGTGGGGACGAACGGTGAATCCGTCACAACCTCTGTCGGCCGGAGTTTGGGATATGAGCCTGACTAATCTGAATAAGTTCCAATTGGAAAATTCGGATGTGATAACATACCACACGTATGAAGGCGTGAATTCGCATCAGCAACTCATTGATACATTGAAGCAATACGGTCGCCCGATGATTTGTACAGAATATATGGCACGTACTCAAAATAGTACTTTCCAGGATATTATGCCAATGCTGAAGAGAGAAAATATCGGTGCAATCAACTGGGGACTTGTAGCTGGAAAAACAAATACGATCTTTGCATGGGACACTCCATTGCCTGATGTTGTTGAACCTCCATTGTGGTTCCACGATATATTCCGTAGTGATGGAACCCCTTATTCGACAGAAGAAGTGGAATGTATTCGTTCATTAACTAAATAATTCCCTTATGATAACTATGAGGAATATATGGATAATGATGTTGGGGATATGCCTGTTTGGTTGCGGGGCTGGTAAACAGCCCCCTTCCTCACAGCTATCCTTAACATGGAAACTGGAAAAAGATAGTGTGGAAGCCAGATATTTTAAGAATACATTCTGTCTGACGAATAATGGGAATAAATCCTTGACTAATAATTGGGTGATCTATTTTAATCAGACACCTATTTATTATCAGCAACCTATTAATGCACCGCTGGAAATTGAATGTTTGGGTTCGACTTACTATAAAATGTACCCCACTGAACACTACCAGGCATTGCCACCGGGTGAAACAATCACTTTTACCATATTGAGTGAAGGAAATGTGATTAATGTGTCCTCGGTTCCTGAAGGGGCTTATATGGTAACTACCGATGAAAAAGGAAAACCGTTACAACCGCAAAATGTCCCCATCGAGATCGAGCTTTTTAAGCCCGATACCCAATGGGTTAGCTCGAGGAACAGCTTTCCCTATGCAGATGGAAATTATTTCTATAAGCAGAATGATGATTTTAGCAAACCGGTAGATTGTGATATGCTTTCTCTTTTTCCTGCTCCTAAAAAAGTGGAAAAGACGGGCGGTGTTTTTTCTTTCTCTCAAAAAGTCTGTCTGAAGTTTGATGATGCGTTTAAAGAGGAAGCTCTTTTATTGAAAAGTCAATTGACTTCATTATTAAGATGCAGCGTTTCCGATAAGGATGAAGAAACAATCATTGAATTGAAGAAAATGGAGGTTCCTATTACCTGTCAATATCCCGATGAATATTACGAAATCGTGATAAAGAATAACCGGTTGACTTTGAAAGCTAGTGATACACATGGCATATTTAATGCTTGTCAAACATTGCTTGCCTTATTAGATAACATGGAACTAACTTCTTCTCCGATACCTAATCTTCATATAACCGATTATCCGGACATGGGGCATCGGGGAATTATGTTGGACGTAGCCCGCAACTTTACAAAGAAAGCGGACCTGCTGAAACTGATCGATATATTATCATTCTATAAGATGAATGTACTGCATTTGCATTTGAGTGACGATGAGGCCTGGCGTGTGGAAATACCCGGATTGGAGGAATTGACAGAAATAGCTTCTCGCAGAGGACATACCATAGATGAACAGACATGTCTTTATCCTGCGTATGCCTGGGGATGGAATGAGACAGATACTACTTCATTGGCCAATGGATATTATTCTCGCAGTGACTTCATGGATATTCTGAAATATGCGAAAGAAAGGCATATCAGAGTTATTCCCGAAATAGACATTCCCGGACATTCCCGGGCAGCGATTAAAGCCATGAATGCCCGTTATCAGAAATATATAGATACAGACCAATCGAAAGCGGAAGAATATCTTTTGACTGACTTTGCAGATACTTCCCAATATCTGTCGGCACAAAATTTCACAGACAATGTGATTAATGTTGCCATGCCTTCCACTTATCATTTTCTTGAAAAAGTGATTGACGAAATCGTGCAGATGTATCAGGATGCAGGAGTAGAACTGACTGCTTTCCATGTGGGTGGAGATGAAGTACCAGAAGGTATTTGGGAAGGTTCTTCTATCTGCCGCACTTTTATGCAAGAGAACGGACTGACTAAGATACGGGATCTGAAGGATTATTTTCTGGAACAAATATTGGAAATGCTGGACAAACGTAACATACAGGCAGTCGGATGGCAGGACATTGTTATGAATCCTGATAATACCGTTAACGAACATTTCAGAAACAGTAAGGTATTAAATTATTGCTGGAACACCATTCCGGAGCAGGGTGGGGATGAAGTACCGTATAAGCTAGCTAATGCGGGCTACCCGATTATACTCTGTAATGTGGGTAACTTCTATTTGGATATGGCCTATTGCTATCATGTGGAGGAACCGGGATTGCGTTGGGGCGGTTATGTGGATGAATATGTGACGTTTGATATGTTGCCTTTTGATATTTATAAGTCTTTACGACGGAATTTGAAAGGTGAACCTGTTGATGTGAAAGCAGCTTCAAACGGAAAACAACCCTTGACAAAGGAAGGTTATCAGAATATCAAAGGTCTATCCGGACAAATATGGTCGGAAACAATCCGTAGTTTTGAACAGGTAGAATATTATCTTTTCCCAAAAGTCTTCGGATTGGCAGAACGTGCTTGGAATGTTCAACCATCGTGGGCATTATCTCCGGACGGCAAAGTATATATGGATGCCAAACGGAAATACAATGCCGGTATTATAGATTATGAGTTGCCACGTTTGGCAAAGCGAGGAATAAATTTCCGGGTGTCTCCTCCCGGTATTATGACAAGGGATGGATTACTACTGGCTAATACTGCCATCCCCAATGCGGTAATCCGGTACACAACCGATGGAAGTGAGCCTACGGAAAGTTCCATAGAATGGCAAACTCCGGTAGTATGCAATGCTCCACTGATAAAAGCAAAGTCTTTTTATCTAGGAAAAGAGAGTGTAACTACCGTATTGTTTAATAGATGATATATAAATAAAAAGCTATTTTAATAATGTTAGAATAGCTTTTTATTTATGCATTTATGAAATTTTACATATTAAGGGGCTGCTGAAATTCTAGCTCTTCTTTACAATATTCAACAAATTTAAAACTGGAAATATGACTATTAATATTAATTGATGGTTGAAATATGAATACATTTTTCGACTTGCGTTTTAATTAATTTTTTCATATTTTTGCAGAGTATTTTTTGAATATTAGTGAAAGACATGAGTAATTTTGTAAAAATGAGAGGATTCTTTTTGTTTGTACTTCTTCTCATTAATTGTACTGTAAGTAGTCGCCCCTTAGAATGTGCTTTTACGCCTAATAATCAACATATTAATATATAAATTGCTTTGATATATCTGCAAGTTTTTGTATCTTTATGGTTGAAAACTTGCAGATTATTATGATAAACAAGACCACCCCTCAGCCCTCCTTGTTCAGCTCTTTGACAGACCAGCTGAATCCCAGGCATCCCTTATACCTGCTTGCCAATAAGATAGACTGGCGCCGTTTTGAAGAAGCTTTCTCCCCGCTATACTGTGCCGTCAACGGTCGTCCGGCCAAACCCATCCGCCTGATGTGCGGACTTCTGATTCTTAAGCACGTGCGTAACCTGTCCGATGAATCGGTTGTTGAACAATGGAGCGAGAATGCTTATTACCAGTACTTTTGCGGTATGTTGGAATTCACGCCTTCCTATCCCTGCAATGCAAGCGAACTGGTACACTTCCGTAAGCGTGTCGGAGAAAATGGCATGGAACTGATTCTGTCAGAAAGTATCCGCGTCAATCAGGAGGACGACGGCCCGGACCATCACTGCACGGCCTTCATCGATTCCACGGTACAGGAAAAGAACGTGACTTATCCCACGGATGCGAAGTTGCATAAAAAGATAGTCCGCAAAGTGTTGTCTGTCGTAAAATCCTTAGGGCTTCCTTTGCGCCAGAGCTATACCTTTGTCCTCAAGAAGATCTACCGTGACCAGCGTTTCCGTAACCACCCCAAGAACCGTGGCAAGGCCCTGAAAGCGGACAAGCGGCTGCGCACCATTGCGGGAAGGCTTGTCAGGGAACTGAGGCGCAACCTGAAAGAAAACCACGGCTACGACTCCCTGCTCGACCTCTTTGAGCGGGTGCTTTCACAGAAGCGCAATTCTCCCGGGAAAATCTATTCCCTGCATGAACCGGAGGTGCAGTGTATCAGCAAGGGGAAAGAACATAAGAAATACGAGTTCGGCAACAAGGTTTCAATCGTCCGCTCAATTACCGGTGTCATACTGGGTGCCAAGTCTTTCCGGAATGAATATGACGGGCATACCATTGAAGAATCCCTCAGGCAGGTGGAACGCATTACCGGAAAGAAGATCAGGAAGTTGGCCGGGGACAGGGGGTACAGAGGAAAGAAAGAGGTGGGCGGCACCGGGATACTGATACCCGATGTTCCAAACAGGAAAGACAGTTATTACACACGCAAGAAGAAACATAAGCTATTCTGCAAGCGTGCAGGAATAGAGCCGACTATCGGGCATTTGAAATCAGACTTTCGTTTAGGACGCAACTTTTATAAAGGTGTGTTCGGGGATGTTGTCAATCTGCTCTTAGCCGCAGCAGCGTACAACTTCAAAAGAGCCATGAGGGTTCTTTGGCTACTTGTTGAAAAAATCTGCGGGACACTGTTTTCTTGCAATATCCCGCAGATGAGTACTTTTTAAGGGACGACTAGTTAGATTATGCTGCCTTTCTTTTTTTCTTTTCGACCTTTTCTATCATAC
>OKTE01000560.1_pt1 | contig 15564 bp, 10 predicted proteins | sample 1606151 | NCBI WGS metagenome assembly OKTE01 (sample SAMEA3879527, study PRJEB24766) | human gut metagenome | biome: human-associated habitat; feature: feces | place: USA | collected 1985/1987 | reverse complement strand
CCGGATACTCGTTTGATTTTGACAGGAGCTCGGTGGCATATTCTTTTACACTGTATAAATACTCTTCCTCGGTCTTGTTATCAATCACTATTCTCGTCTCGATAGTATCAGACATCTGTGCCGCATTCACCGGACATGAGAACTTGTATAAGGTTTTACCGTTCTCATTTACCTCAGCGGCGTCACTCGCATTAAGCTTATATGTCTGACCGCCGATTTTAAATTCCAGATAAGCATCATGCTCAAACACCGAATCAGACATTTCCATGTAATAGTTTACATCGATGTTGTCTTTAAGGGTTATGCTTCTGCCATACAAGCTGACCGCAGGACTCTCCGAAGCGTATTCGGCTGTAAATGTAAAGCTATTTGCGCTTCCTGTTGCATTTAATGTTACCGCTGCTTTGTCTGTAGTCCATGTCATTTGATTTATCGCATACGCTATAATACCATTTTGAATACCTGAAATACTCGGTGGATAAGAAGCATTGTCCGCTGCTATTTCAAACTCGGTCTTTCCTGCGTCCAGATTTTTCTGAATCCTGTCTGAGTAAGCTTTTGCCCACTTCTCGGCATCTCCTGCCCTGACAAAATAATTGTCGGCAAGGCTTGTTGAACGCGTTTTATAATCATCTGTGGTATAAATTTTGCTATGTCCCGGATGTGCTATGGCCATCAGCTCATCCGTCAGCCCAAAATACAAATGTCTCTGATCAAAGCTATACCAATTATCGCTGCTGTCATCCCAGGTGCAGTCCGTCTGATACCACTGTCCGTCCAGCTTCATGGCATTCCAGGTGTGTCCATCATAGGTATCCCTTGTCTCGCTGTTTTCTATTCCTGCTGCAGTAAGGAGCTTTGCATATGCACTCTCATACGACTGACAGGTGCCAAACCCTCTGGTCAGCGCACTCTCAGCCGAAGACCATTTCAGGGTTTTATCATATTCAAGCTGGTCAAGCAGCCAGTCATGCAGCCAAAGGGCTTTTGCATACTCTGAGCCATCTGTCTTGCTGTTGCACTCAGCTACTGCAGACCGGACAATCGAGTCAACACTCGGGTATTTATCATCCGATACGCTTATATTAAAATTCACTCGCAAGTAAGTTACCTCTGCTGCTGTATCCATCACATAAAACCTAAAGTTATAGGTACCGGTAGCAGTCATGGTAAATGTATAATCGTTTGAAGCACACTCTGATGTATAATTCATCCACTCACCGCGGCTTGGATCCGCTACTGATTCGAATTCCCATTGATTTGGGTCCGAATAGCTCGGTGCATCCATTCTGAATTTATAGTTTCCTGAGCCGCCTGTTGCAGACACATGGAATGTGGTCGGCTGTCCCAATACAGGATCATTCCATTCTGCTTTTAATGTCACAGCACCTGACGTGTCCTCCTTGCTATGTGCATATGTAGTCGACTCATCCCATGATTTTTCAGTCATAGGATACTGCGCGTTAAACTCAGCAGACGTATAATCCAGATAACGACTGCCTGCCACCTTCCACGATTCACGGGTATGATCTCTAAAATCAGCTTCTGATTTCAACAGGAACTCATTATATGTGGCCGCATCCTGTCCATCCCAGGTACAATCCACATTATAGTATTTGCTGCCGATTCGCACTATATTCCACGCATGCGGTCCTCCATTTCCGGTACCACTGATAATTCTGACTGACAGCCCTGCTTCCTTGCACAGTCTGTAGAAAAGCACAGCATATCCCTGACAGACAGCTTTTCCGGTGCAAAGAGCGCCATAAGCTGTATATATCTGTTCTTCTTTTGAATTGTATTCATAATCGACATGATTGCAGATATAATCATGAATCTTTGTAATCTTTTTGGCTTCGCTGAGACCATTAAGCTGCAGTTTTGCCATTGCCACAGCCACAGCCTCTGTCAGCTTTGCTTCCTGTTCCGCATTAGAATGATATGCCATGGTATATTTTATATATCCTGCAGTACTGTATGAAACATTACAGCCTGCATATCCATACAAAAGTGCATCCCCCTCCTGTCCGGTAGAGCTATCGTCGCACTTCATTGCATCATATAATAAATCCCAATATAGCCCATCCTTGTGTGAAGTAAACCAAGATTCCGGAAAATTCAAGTTTATTTCTGTTTCTCTGCTAACCATCTGCTTTCTGAGATATAAAACGGCACTGTCATAATCCGAAAAATACTGTCCTGTGGATGACCCAAAGAGTTGCTCATCATTTGATGAGTCAAGCTTTTTCTTTAAATCATCAATGCTGATAACATCCTCATACAGTGGATTTACCGCATAGATAGTATTTTCCTCCGGTTTCGTGACCTCTGATTGGTTGCTCGAAGCTTTGACGCTTTCCATTGTCGTTACTTCACTTGCCTCTACAATAGTTGATGGAACCATTGTAATCAACATAATGAATGTTAAAACAAGGCTAATTAGTCTTTTGTTCATACGTTGTTCCTCCCGACTTCTGCCATTATAAAACAGCATTGCATTGTTTCAGTTTATTGATAACTTATAGTTCCATATTACTATTTTATTATGCGTGTTGCAATAATTTAATTAACAATTATTGGGTTTCTCCTTAGCCTGTGTATCATTTCTTTCTATTTCATTGATTATTTCATGTGATCATATTATAGATCTACTTATCGAACATGATGCACAACAAACGATAAGCTTGTTAAGCCGATAAGCACAAAAGAAACCACCGCAGGAATTTAGCTTAGTTAAAGCGTTAAATTCTGCGGTGGTTTTAATTATGCAGTCTTTTTAATTTCTATATCCATAATACCAATACCAATATAGCGCATTCACCAGATTTTTTAATTCCTCAGATGAATTTCCACTATTAATGACCTTCTGTGAATAGCTGAACGGACCATAGTCCAGCTCTAAAATACAGGTCTTATTCTTTCCGGTGACTTTGCATGCATAATTACTATTCAGGTTGCGTGCCATTATTCCGTTTATATCTACACAATACACCCCATCTGAAGCCTTTTTAGGTGTCAGACTGACTTCATTGCCATCTGCATTAACATAGCTGAACTTGTAATTGTTTATATCACAGCCTTCGTTCACCATAAAATAATGTCTTACTGTCATCTCAGACTTACATATCAGAGAGCTTCCGTAATATGTCAGTCCATTACTCTGACTATTTGCACTATCTGTTTTAATAACAGCCTTATATGCAGCAAAATCAGCCGCTGCGACAATTTTATCGGTATCGCTTAAAATAGCGTTTGCCGGCTTGCCTGTGTTATATTTAAAGAAGCTCTGCGCTGCCGTTCCATAGTTTAAGAGTGCCTTCACCAGCTTAATGGTTTCTTCCGGATACTCGTTTGATTTTGACAGGAGCTCGGTGGCATATTCTTTTACACTGTAAGTGTATTCATTTCCACTATTACCATCCACCACCATTTTAGCTTTAACCGTATCTGACATCTGTGCAGCATTTAGCGGACATGCAAACTTATATATAACCTTTCCGTTTTTCTCAACAGGGATTGCATCGTTTACGCTGACCTTGTATGGCCGGCTATTATTCACCGTAAACTCCATATATGCGTTGCTGTTTGATTTGATACTTTCAGGAAGCTCCATATAGTAGTTCATATCAATATTATCTTTTAAAGTAAGGCTCCTGCCAACAAGCTTCTCAGAATCTTTTTCTACATTATTGGCGGTAAATGCTTTAATACAGAAATTACCATACACATTCTGATAATTCCAATTGCGGGAATATGCCAACCCTGTACCATAGAAATAATAGCTTGCCGTATTATCACTTGACACATGATTCTCCCACACCATTTCATTATTATAATTTACATCACCGGTCATCGCTGCCTCAATGTCAATGGCAGGTGTATCAGTAGTCACTACAACCGAATAGCTTGTCCCAGGCTTCAGATTAACCGCTGCTTTAAGTGGAATGGTATATACTCCGGCATAGGTTGTCTGCCCTGTAGTGGTAGCAGTCTCCTGCTTTGTTCCGCTGGTTGGCTTTGTCTTATCCTTTAAATCTGTATAAATCTCTATTGTATAATTCACATTCGTTTTAGATGTAATAGACATGGAAACTGCTTTTAAGTCCTCAGAAGATACTCCCTGTTTTATCTGAGTAGTAAAAACATTGGCCAATTTTCTGTAACCGCTTTGATGGGCTACATTTAATCCTCCATCAACCTGATAATTGTTATCATATCCATCATTAGCAGAAAAATCAAACACCCAAGCCGTATCGGATAAAGAAAAAGTTTCATATGACATCCAAAAATAACTCTGATTATAATATGAACCGGTTCCGTCTCCCCAACTATTACGAATAAGCCATGCACCATCTTTTTCAGGTTTAACACCATCTCTGAAATTATCTTTAGAATAGTTATCATCCCATCCAACAACCATTACCGCATGACCTGCTCTGTTATTTGTTTTATCATTATAACTGTTATTTATGTAATGATATCCGGTATCATTATGACTATACATAATTCCCACTGCACCATATTTTTTTATGGCTTTTTTCACATCTGATGCATTTTCCTTGATATTAATCATGTATGTATTTTCCAGATGTGCCTTGTCCTTTGAATATGCATATTCATCAGATAAACCTGTATTAAGAAAAGTATCAATAGTGCTTGCTGTATATCCGTTGCTTGCCACCTTACTATATGGTACATCACTCTCGCTTACCGGACCACACCACTGTCCCATTCTGCGTGCCGCCATCAAATAGTTGCCACCACGATTGAGATAACCATACTGAACACTTGTATTATTCATATAGTACTTTGCATAGTCCCCCTCTGTTCCACCAAGCGGATCTAACAGCGAATTATATGCATAATATGCCAGATGCAGTTCACTAAGATCTATATTTTTATCAAACGCACCATCATTAATCAGATCAAACTCTGCAAGACCTATTGACGAAAATGTCCAGCATGTGCCAAGAGGATTTTGATTACGAACAGACGGATATTTCGCCTTGATATCGCTGACTCCATTTGCCGGATACTTGTTCTCTATAGTTTCATCTGCAGAATATCCCCAATCATCAGAATAAGGTACCGCATCATCAGGTTCATACACCGGTGTATTATAATCCAAATCACTCAGAATATATCCACTTGTAATGCTATTTTCTACAATTGGCTGTTGTTCTGCTTCAACGCCTTGTCCTGCTGACACCGGTTCTGCTGCGACCGGAACAGCCACACCTAATATCATAGCCGCACTTAACACCAATGATAAAAACTTTTTTGTCTTCATTCGACTTTCTCCATTGTATTAACTCCTCTTACGTTTCTTCTTCAAATGTAGGTAAAACCACAACTGACGTCACATTAGTCAATCGGTATAATTGGAAGCTCTATCACTCCGTTATCAGATTTCGGTTCATTATTATTATTCATTCCTGAATTGTCATTATTTGAATCATCTGTGCCTGAACCACTATCTCCTGAATTGTTTATTTCAGATTTTTTATCAATCTTATCACCTGTTTTATTTACATCGTCTGAAGTGTTTTCTGATTCATCATTTTTCATTATATCAGTCTCATATGAATTCCTGGAATCATTATTATCGGTGTTTTCTGATGAGCTCTTTGTATCTTTCAAGCTTTTGCCCGTTTCTTTTGTAGTTGTTGAACTTTCGTCAGAATTCTTATCCACATTACTAGTCTCTGTATTTTCTGTATCCAATATCATCTCTGTAGCTGATACTGCCTCTGTGGCTATTTCTGAGCTTGTTTTATTTTCAAGCGCTATATTCTTTGCAGACAATGCCGCAACTGTAATTGCTACGCCAAAAATCAATATCACTATTGTACTAACTATTTTTTTGTTGAAATTAAATTTCATTTTCTATATCCTAGTATAATTATGGTGTAGTCAATCAAGACTACTTGGTTAATAAGTTTCTGTAAATCAGATTACTAAAGAAGGGATTCTTCCTTCATCAGATACTCTTTACTTGTCCAACTATATGGCAAAAATACTTGTGGCATTCCATCTCTTCTTACACTAATTTCAAAATACTGCCGATAATACTCAATTCCTTCAAGCCCAGCCTTGCTCAAATAATCATCAAATATTCTATTGATATTTGCAAATATTTTCAAAGCCTGCTTACGGTTGTGCACTACAATGCACTCGCTTAAATCATCAATTGAATGCTCTTTAATATACCCATCATTGCATATATATCTATGTTCCTTTTTTACCAATTCAGCCAAGCTGCAAGTAGATGACTTTTTAAATTCGAAATAGAAATCTATAGGTTCTGTCTTATAATCGTCAGACACTGAAAAAGCCTCTAAAAAATTCCACTTTTCATAATTTTCTTTTATATATGCATGCTTTTTAGCAAGCTGAATTTCCTCTAACTTCAACTCTCAAAGTCAGGAATTATACTCTAGTACTATATTTTATGCAACAATTTATTTAATTTTTTGATATTCAAACCAATACATTGCATCCAGCAACGTCTTCAATTCAGAGGTTAGCTTTGAACTGCCATATGCTTTTGCAATGTAGTTCATCGGCTGATAGTCCAATATAGTTTCTGTATTTCCATTCGATACTATCGTCCTCATGCCAGAAAAGAAATTTCTGTTTGTACAAGTTACTTCTATATAATACATGTCTTTATCTTTCGAACGACATGGTGTAGCATAGCCTATCATATCTCCGCCCACATACGTTGCAAACGAATAATTTGATATATCTCTGCCGGAATCAAGCTTAAAATAGTGTCTAAGCTTTACATCATCTCCCACCACAAGGCTCGATCCGTAATAGTGTATTCCACTCATTGAAAATTGGCGGATACTTGAATTGGCAGCATACTGCTTCAACGTTGCCTGTGGAATTTGTTGTATCGTCTTATCGGCATTCGTAAGGCTTCTGTTGGCTAATGCATATGTCATAAATCCAAAATACTGCTGTGATGCAGCGCCATAATTCAACATCGCTTTTACCACCGGCTTATATGCTGCATATTCTTTTGTATTGCTTGCCAATAAGCTCTTGGCATAATCCTCTACTGATGTTGAAAATGTATCCAGCACTTTTCCACTATTAGAGAGTAACTGTAAATTTACTTTTTCGGTCATCTCAACTGCGCTTATATCAATTCTTGAGCAATATGATTCGCCATCACCAACCGGACTCCGGTTCAATGCCACATAGTATGGTGTTCCGCTGTCACCTTCATAGGTGTACTTGACCATGCAGTCTCCTATGTCATACGTAGAGCCGGTCATTTTCCAGTAGATATTTAGACCGATATTATGATTCTCCAATAAGGATATACTCTGACTCTTCGATACACTTACCTTTTCGCTTCCTGTGTTTGTATTTTGACTTCCGGATGAGGTATTTCCCGGATTTGCAGTTTCTGATGAATCTCCATGATCTCCGTCTGCCTGTCCATCTGTTACCAGATACCATATTGATTCTTCTTCAAAATAAACATTACCAGAAGCATCAAGTGCTCTTATTCCTATACAAAAAGCTCCTGATTCCGAGGCATTTGCCGGTGTTATTTTAAGCTTATTCTGTGCAGTTTGTTCTATGTTTACCGCAACATTTTCTTCTTTTTCACTTATATACCATTCGTATGCAACATTATCTACATATTTACTTACAGCCTTGCCACTCTTATCATAGGTTATCTGCTTTGTTCTAAGATTGCATGTATATGATGCGCCGCGGTTTATAAGCATACCCGAGCTGTCACGTTCTTCATCGAGTGTATATGTGGCAGGAACCACTTCATACTCAGCAGTTTTCTCACCAGTACATTTTTCATTGCCATAATAGTAGTGATAGCGTACTGTGAGTTTTGTCTTTCCAGGCTTCATTCCGGTATATTTCCACTCATTACCGGCATTGGATATTTTTATGATGCTTTCATCCTGAGAAATTACTGAGTCAACTACATATATGTATTTTTTCCCGCCAGCCTGCGACCGCGCATCCTGTGTCAGTTTGCCTTGTCCGTTAGTTCTGATATTTTCTGTCCGATTGACACACACTGTTCCGGCTGCAAAGTCTATATCAAAGCCATCCTCAGAAACAAGCTTAGCATTTGTCTTAGATACCTCAGCAGTTCCATTGTAAGCAATCGCAGTAATATCAATATCCTGAGGGCTGTACTGGCTCAGCCAATTCGTGGATAAAGTAAAATATACCGCATCCCCAAGAACTCTGATTGTATATGAGTTCCGGTCAATTGCTTGCTCACTTCCGTCCGATATATAAAACAGCTTATATGAATCACAAGCCACAGAAAGATTGCTCTTTGATACACATACTGTCAAATCAGCGCCTTTTCTATAAACGTAGCTGCTCTTAGTGAATACAAATCCTGATTTATATTCTGTCTGTGCAGTCTGAACATTTATCGATGCACTGTCTGAATTGGTGTCTGCATATGTGATTGCGTGAATCGGTGTTAGGGCGAGAGTGAATGCTATTCCTAACGCAATTGGTTTTGTCTTATTAAATTTCATGTAACCTTATTCCTTAATTTCCAGTTAATTACTTTGTTGCAGTACCTAATTCATAAATCGCAGTCACTAAATCGGACAATTTATTACTACTATTTTTTGAATTTAGCACTTTATTACAATAATCATTTACGCTATATGTAACAAACGCTTTTCCATTTACATTTATAGTAAATGATTTAGAATAATTGGCTAGTAATATTCCTGTTAAATCAACATAATATTTACCATCTTTCTTAACCGGTTTTAAAATTTGATTTCCTACTGTAAACTTATAATCAGATATATTTTTACTATCAATGCTGAAATAGCATAGTCTTCTAAAACTATAGTACTCTTTCTATATGAAATTTACAAGCAAAACTATGCCATTTGTTGTTTCTGATATTCGAACCAGTACAATGAATTCAGTAAAATCTCTGCATCAACATTGCATTTTGTATATGCCTTGGCAACATAATTCATTGGACTATATAAAAAACTCACAATCAGCGCCATCTGAAATCTGGATATCAGGTCTCTCAAAGATTGACTTTATGTTTAAAGTGGTATCTATATAATACATATCTCCAGCCCTTGTAAATTCCAGATAAGAAACACTCGTAAATTCATTCGTACTTTCTTAAAATAGATAAAAAATACGTCTGTTTAAAATACGATAATATTTTAAACAGACGTATCTAAAAATGGAATCGACAATATTTGCATAAATTAGCACAATATTGGTTTTTATCACTACCACTTTAAAACTATCAAAGCATCTCCTCCAAACAATCAACAATTGCTTTGCAATAAGGCTCATATTCACCATTATTCTTATTTGAATAATATTCTATAAAACTACGAATCTCATCATACGTATAGTCCTCATCATCAAACACCTCTGATGCCTGAATAGCCTGCTTACGGTCCCTTTCGAGATGAAAACTGTCAAGTCCCAGATTATGTATCATATCCTGAGCAACATTAGAAGATGGACGATTCCTAACAGCACTAATTTTGCCGTTTGCTGAATATTTAAATACCTTTTCTACTTCAGCATCCGTTGGTGAGAGCATATCATCTCTAAACCAGTTATTCTTCCTGTGCCCACAATGTTCATCATCTAAGATAATTGTCGCCTCTCCATTGCATGATGCAAACATGTTTTCATATGTTAAGTCCATATCTCTAAAGGACTCCTGCGGAAAGAAATGCTCAATATGAGCTGAATTGTTGGAAATTCTTCTCATACAATAGCAGCATATTTTGCCCTGCTCATTGATAAGAGCCTCGCGCAGCATTCTTCTTCTTTCAATTCCATCGCTATCATTGCCTGCGAAATCAACTTTATAATGAGGTTGCCTATTATTAACTTCCACAAAATCTGATTTCCATTGTTCAAACCATTGCGGCGCACTTCTTTTATTAATTTGTTTCACGTCTTTTACCCCTTGATATTAGTATCCTTGCCTTAGAAATACCATCAGCATAACCATTTGTTTTCTTATCCAATATATCCACTATTTTCTCTGCTTCATCATACTTCTTATCTTCAATACACTTGTACATCTCATCAATCATTCTCTTGATGTCCTGATTAACTGAAGACGTATTCATTACTTCCTCTAAAATAACATTTGCATCCCATCCCACAAAGGATTCATAGGTCTTAAATAGAATCTCATTATCTTCATTATACAGATATAATAAATTGACAGAATCATCCATCTCACCCAAAATCTGCGGAGAATGTGTAGTAATAATAAACTGGATATTGGGGAATGTGTCTCTTAAAACATTCAATACCTTTCGTTGCCACGATGTATGCATATGCAAATCCAATTCATCAATGAGCACAACACCTGAGCCTTCCAAAGGATTCACATCTTTACCCGGATTTGCCAATGCCATTCTTCTTGCCAAATCTCCAAATAGAGCTATCGTGCATTTTTCTCCATCCGATAACTGATCTATCTTTAAAGACTTGCCGTTTTTATTGACCTTCATTGCCAAAGGTCTTCTCTCTATCCGAATATCCTCAAATCCATCAAGCATAGCTAACATTGCTTTTTTAACAGCTGCAAGGCTTTTATCTTCATATTTCGAATCATCTCTAACCTTTATCTGATTCTCTATATCTTCCTGATTTCTAAACCATTTAAATAAATTTCTAAAATCTATCGTACTTTCTATAGCTTTGTCGAATGCATCCAATTTTACAAACTGCTCTTTAGGTGCCCTGACCGGCACATCAAGCACAATTCTATTTACTCCATAATTAACAAAAATAGGCATACTCTTATTATCCGATTCCTCTATCCAATTGCCATTGCCATCATCATAACCCATTTGTATATATAACGATTGAAACTTATCTGTAAGTTTTTTAAGAGCACTTGTATTTCTTTTTTCACCTTTAGCCCTGTCAATTGTACGCTCATAATATATGCTTTCGCCATCCCCAAAATCGAAATCTGCCTTTATGCCGGCTGCAGACTTTCCATAGCTAATAAAATCTTCATTGAATCTGGCTGTCTTACTTCTTACCGTTCCCATCAGCTTTGCAATGATATCAGCATATAATAAATCTATAGCCTGAAGGATTGTTGACTTGCCAACGCCATTCACACCAAAAATAACCGTTGTCTTATTATCAAGCTTTATTTCCAGATTGTCTATTCCCTTAAAATTTTGTAATGTTATCGAATCAAGCTTCATATCCCTACCTCACAATAACTCTTCAGATTGCAGTAAAAACCGCTATACCATGCTTATAGTATAGCGGATTTGTATTTAAAAAACAATTTATATTTTACCACTTTTTCCGATATAATTTTATCAATTTATTTTAAAAACGCCAAACAAAGGAGAACATCATGGAAAACTTACAAACACTTACTGAAAACTATTTGGAATACTGCAGGACACAAAAATGTCTGGATGAAAAGACTTTAAAAGCATATCGAATTGACTTGCGACAATTCTCTGAGGAACCATCTCTTGAAAAAATAATTGAAATCACAACAAACGATCTAGAGGATTATATTGCCAGGCTCCACCAACAATATAAACCCAAAACCGTAAAAAGAAAAATAGCCTCAATAAAAGCATTCTTCCATTATCTGGAATACAAAGAACTACTCGCAATAAATCCCTTCACCAAAATACAGGTGCACTTTCGTGAACCTACCATATTACCCAAAATTATCCCACTACATACAGTAGAAAAATTTCTTACTATGATTTATACACAGCGGGACAACGCTAAAACTAATTATCAGAGAAGGAATGCATTGCGCGATGCAGCCGTATCCGAACTGTTATTTGCTACCGGTATGAAAATTTCTGAGCTTTGCTCATTAAAAAACGAAGATATAAATTTACATGATGGGAGCATCCTCATATATGGTAAAGGCGATAAAGAGCGGCGTATTCATATTGGCAATGATTTGCAATGGCTGCACGAAAAAGATAAATCACTGCACGATTGCACATAGATACTATTACAACGGCTGTGTGCAAATTCCACTTCATCGGATCACCGATTCCGCTAGCAACGGATCAGTGTTTCCGGTCGTAACTGAACACTTTTCCGCTTCGTCGGATCACGTATTCTTATAAAGTGTTATAGTTTTTTCGTAGTCATTATTTTTAGATTACGAAAGGAGGCATTTTTATGCAGGACTACAACACTATTATTGAGTAAATCCTCAATAATCAGTACCTGTTCATCTTACCACATTTCTGAGATAATCGCTCTAACAATATTTCCAACTCGACTTCGTGCAATTCGTTCGATTCGTGTTACTTTATCCAGGAGGATCATCTCATGAATGCAAGACAAAAACTTCATCAGATCCATCTTCAGGAATGGGCCATCAGATTTGCAGATCAGAAAGCCAGCGGGCTTACTGTCCGACAATGGTGTGAACAGAATCATCTTTCATTCCACACCTATAACTACTGGAAGCATCTTCTCAAAGAAGAAGTTGTCGACCAGGTCCTGCCAGATATTGTTCCACTCTCACTTCCTGTTTGCTCATACTCTGGCTCTTCGTTAGAAACAACAGCACCTGCATTTCCTTCCATTCGTGCGAATCGCCCAAATAACTCTAATGTAAAAATGGTGATAAATGGTGTTTCTATCGAAATAGATACAGCGGTTTCCGAAGAGTTCCTCGGTAAACTTATCAAGGCGGTGTGCCATGCTTAAAGATGCTAATCATAGTTACTTTGCCGGTGTCTACATCGTCTGCGGTTACACAGACTTGCGCTTCGGGATTGATTCGCTGGCTGCCATCATCGAACGCAGATTTCATATGAATCTGTTTGTGCCTAATACCCTGTTTCTTTTCTGTGGCAGGTCTTCCACCAAGATCAAGGGATTACTCTGGGAAGGTAATGGTTTTCTACTCCTTTGCAAGCGCGTGGAATCTGGTCATTTCACATGGCCACGTTCCTCCAACGATCTCAGTTCTTTATCCGCAGAGCAGTTCCACTGGCTGATGCAGGGATTTGCCATTGAACCTGTCATCCATGATATAACACCTGACACTTCTACCTGATTCTGATATTTTTGTGCAAAACAGAGAACTTTATTTCCCGTTCTCAGCCATGTTTTTCATGTGCTGTGCACAGCTTCCAGACACTTTTTAATGAGCACTAAAAGGCATCCAAAGCGCTGTACAGCACTTTTTCTTTTCTATTTCATTCCATTTTCAATCTTCTCTTATCTTTCTTTTTCAGCCATAGTCATTTTTACCTTTCCTCCATTTTCATAAACTGTCCTTTTCCTTCCTGTTCTGGTATAATGGTCTTATCAATGCAGGAGGTACTAGTCATGATCCAGTTATCAGATGAACAGTTAAATAATCTCGGTAAAGAAGCACTCATCGTTATCGCATCTTCTTTACAGGATCAGCTCCTCGCACTGCAGTCCCAGCTCGACCATGCCAACGCACAGCTTTCCCATAATAACCGCCAGATTGAGTTGCTTACTGAACAGATCCGCATTATGAACCAACGATTTTTCGGTCGTAAATCTGAAGCTTCTGTCTCTGAAGTCGATGGTCAGATTTCCCTGTTTGATTCCTTCAATGAAGTGAAATATCTGAACCAGAATTCTTCAAAAGAACCTGAAATCACGGAAGTCATCATTCCTTCTTATCATCGCAAAAAATCTGTCGGCAAACGCGATGCCGATCTGTCAGGACTTCCGGCACGCATCATCGAACATACACTTTCCGCCGAGGAACTGGCCACCAGTTTTCCTGACGGTTACAAGGAACTTCCGGAAGAAGTTTATAAACGCCTTCACATCATTCCGGAAACATTTATCGTGGATGAACATCATGTCCATGTCTATGCCTCCAAAAGTAATGACGGGACTATCCTGAAAGCGCCAAGACCAAAGGATCTTTTCCGCAACAGTATTGCTACCCCGGCACTGGTCGCTTCCATCATCAATGGTAAATATACAAATGCATTACCACTGGAACGACAGGCAAAAACTTTTAAGACGAATGGTATCCAGCTTTCCACAAACACTATGGCAAACTGGGTGATCAAAAGTACCGATGTATATCTGTCCCTAATCTATGACCATCTCCATGAATTGATCTATGACAGCAAAGTCATATATGCAGATGAGTCACCGGTAAAAGTCATGCGTATTGATCATACGAAGATCAAAAATGGCAAGAAGACTTATATGTGGGTCTACCGGAACCGGCCTCTTCGTGAAACTCATCCCATCGTCCTTTTCGACTGGCAGCCTTCCCGCCATTCAGACCATCCACGGGAATTCCTTAAGACTTTCTCTGGAACCGTGGTCACTGATGGATACCAGGTCTACCATAAACTCGCCAAAGAGCGCTGGGATCTTAAAGTCGCAGGCTGCTGGGTCCATGCCAGAAGACCTTTTGCGGAATTCATAAAATCTGTCGGTCAGGACGCCTCCAAATGGTCGATTGCTCAGGAAGCATACAGTTTGATCACGGAGATCATGCACATCGCCAATACCTTTGATGATTTCTCTGCTACAGAACGTAAAAAACAGCGTCATCTTGTTCTTTCTGAAAAAGTGGATGCTTATTTCGCATGGGCAAAACAGAAGTACTCACAGGTAACTCACAACAGCACAATCGGAAAAGCTCTCGCTTACAGCATAAATCAGGAAGATTATCTTCGTGTATTTTTATCTGACGGCAATGTCCCGATGGATAACAATTATGCCGAACAGGCAATCCGGCCTTTTACCATTGGTCGTAAGAACTTCATAATGATCGAGTCCTCCAACGGTGCAAAAGCAAGTGCGATCCTGTACAGCCTGGTTGAAACAGCAAAAGCAAATATGATAAATACTTTTGAATATTTTAATCTGCTGCTTACGAAGATTCCTCAACACATGGATGACAAAGATTTCAAATTTATTGATGATCTTCTTCCATGGTCACCCCGAGTCCAGAAGGAATGTCCTAGCCGATACAAAAAGTCTTGATTTTTCAATGTGCACATCTATTTCTATAAAGTCTGCTCAATCTCCGCTAAAATGCAGGGATTTTTGCTTTCCAGTACTCATGTTTGAGGATTTACGGAGATAATCTGAGGCATTCAATTTTCATAATGTACTGGCTAAAACTCCGCACCTTGGTACAATCATGAAGAATTGTATCATGCTTATGTGTATTTGGAATTTCTCATTTTGGCTTGTACTATTAATATTCTAGCATCATCACAAACATTTTTAAGAACAATAACAATTTTTATGTTTTTTAAAGTAGTTAGTCCGTATCTGATTATAGCACTTATTTAAAGCATCCTTTCTATTATTTGAATGCTCGTCTAATTTTTGAATCATTTCATTATACCCCTGTCGACTTAAATCATAAGTAAATACATAAGACATCGAAAACCATTCCTCTAACTGTTTTCTACCCTTTTTACTAATTTCATTTTTTTTATCAATTTCTATATTTTGTTCTAAAATTTTTAATTTTATTATAATATACCCATAACAGTGGACACGCGAATTAGTGTAGTACCTACT
>OKTE01000552.1_pt1 | contig 15892 bp, 12 predicted proteins | sample 1606151 | NCBI WGS metagenome assembly OKTE01 (sample SAMEA3879527, study PRJEB24766) | human gut metagenome | biome: human-associated habitat; feature: feces | place: USA | collected 1985/1987 | reverse complement strand
TAATAAATGCAGATTCGCATTTTTCTTTTTGGTTTGAACAAATCAGACAATCTTTTTCGGATGAAGCCTTAGAATCAGCTTTAGCTCTTTTAATATACAGGGCAGGACCTGAAAATAACGATGTAGTTGAGGCAAGTGTACCTGCTTTTGAATACTTTAAGGAAAAGTATCCAGCAAGTCATTATCTTCAATATTTTCAGTATTATATGAATAGAGCGATATTGTTTTATTCAGGAAATAAGCTGGATTCTTCGATTTATTTTATCGAAGCCGGAGACCGTATCAATAGCTTTTCGGAGTTGATTTTTCAATTGAGAGGGAAAAAATTATATGTTGATATATGGAGAATTACCTGTGGTCCTTGCCGGGGAGAATTTCAATACAAAGATTCTTTGGAAATAATTTTAGAACAACATGATATAATCCCTCTTTATATATCATTGGATAATAATAATCAGGATAAAAAATGGAAGGCACTTGTTTATGCGTATAATTTAAGAGGTATTCATTTTCGGGCAAACCAGGCTTTTATCGATGATTTGAATAAACTTTATTTAGATGGTAAAAATCCGGGTGGAAATGAAAAAAAATCTTTTTCAATCCCTTGGTATATGCTTATTGATAAAAACGGACACATTGTAGAGAAACAGGCTAAAAGACCTTCTGAAATTATAGCTACAAAGCGTTTATTGAATTAACCGGAAAATTTTTCCGAAATGATGAAAAATTTCCTTCCTATATCCAACTCGATGCGATGGATTGCGGTCCCACTTGCTTGCGTATGATTGCCAGGTATTATGGGAAACATTATAGTCTTCAAGCTTTGCGTCAGTATTCATTTATTACGCGCGAAGGTGTGTCGATGTTGGGAATAAGCGATGCTGCAGAGCGGATCGGTTTTCGAACATCGGGGATAATATTTCATTTGAACAATTGGTAACAGATGTCTTGTTACCGTGTATCGTGCATTGGAGACAAAACCATTTTGTTGTATGTTATGATATAAAAAAAGATAAAAATAATGGTCATCGGATATTTGTTGCTGATCCCGCCTTGGGTTTGGTCGTGTATAACGAAATGGATTTTAAAAAATGTTGGATAAGTACGTCAAAGAATAATGAAAATAACGGTGTCGTATTGCTTTTACAACCCGGTCCGGAATTTTACAACCATGAGGATGAGAAGGAGGAGTGTAAACACCGTAGTCTTCGTTTTTTTCTTCGTTACCTGACACCTTATAAAAGCCAATTTGTACAATTGGTATTGGGGATGGTGGTGGTGAGTATACTGCAATTTATTTTTCCATTTCTTACTCAGTCGTTGGTCGACGTAGGTATCCGCGATGGAAATCTGGTTTTTATTACATCAATCCTGATTGCCCAATTGATTATTTTTTCGGAAAAGTAGAAAGTGTTTCAAGGGTCCCGACTGCGGAAGGGTTTTATGTTGTCGAAATAAATTTCCCCGATGGTATGAAGACAAATTATGATAAAATATTACCTATAACTCAACAAATGCAAGGGAGTGGAGATATTATTACAGACGATTTGCGGCTGATTGAACGTCTTTTTATGCCGATAAAGAAATTGCTGAAAGAGCGATGGTTGTGAACCGAAGGCGGGTTTAAAGATTTGTAAATAGAGCCAACGCCAAAAATTCAGTCGAAAATTTATAATTTCGATTAGATTGGAGACGTGGTTTTGGTTAGATCGGATAGATAAATAATAGGTTTTGGTTAGATCGCTTCGTGGTTAAAAATGTATATTTATTATCTGTAAAAAGATCAGGTTTTTATACGATTGGATAAATGTTCATGGAGAATGATCAGACAGAGACTTTGCGTTGTTTGGGAATTTAGTGTTTGCATCCTAAATAATTATTATTAAGTTGCAAGATAATAAGTCATTGGTATTGAAACCGAAAATTATATTGTGTATGAAAGTAAAATTATTTATTCTGCTTTGTTTTTTGTTTGTATTGGGCAATCAAGCGGTTGTTGCGCAGGAGAGGACTGTAGAGCCGGAGGTGGGGGAACCGGCTGTTTTGCGGATGGTTTATACATTTACCCAACAAGCTGTGAAAGATCGCGAGTCGGTTTATATTACCGATACGATGGCACTGGAGGTCGGGATGAACGGGTCTGTATATTACGATTGGAATAAAAACCGGAGGGATTCGCTTGCTGCCGTTCGATTTACGGAACCTGTCAATCATAAGATTACTGTAAGTGTGGATGAAAATGCTTTGCAGTCGCGATTGGAAGCTCAAAAGCAGGTATACGATGTTTTGGATGCAGGCAGAGGGCAATCTTACCGGATCTATAAAAAGAGAGATAAGGAAGAGGTCGTGACGATTGATGAGGGACCTTTGGAAGGCTTTGATACGGAAACTTATTTTCAGTTGACGGAGAACATCCCTCCCCAGGCTTGGAAGATGAGCGGTGATACATCGACCGTGTTGAATTATCTTTGCCAAAAGGCATCGGCTACTTTCCGGGGAAGAACTTATGTTGCTTGGTTTACATTGGATATTCCGATAAACGACGGACCGTGGAAATTTTACGGACTTCCGGGGTTGATATTGAAGGTGCAGGATACGGAAGGGCAGTTTTGTTGGGAAGTTATCGGGTTGCAAAATGTCCGTGATGAAATTTTGATACCGACCGATAGAAAGAAAATTCCCTGTAATTTAAAAGAATTAAGTGACTTTAAAAAGAATGAAAGGAGATACATATCAGTTGGTTTTGTGGAAAACGGAGGGGTTGTTTATTACAGGACGAAGAATCCGGTTACTTATTTTTCATTGGAAAAAGGAGATTAAACCGGTAAGCTTTTCTGCTATATTCAGAATGGAAAGAATTATTCGGAGTTCGAACGTGTCGGTTTTGTCACAGCATATTTGATGTATGAAATATCAGTTGGTTGTTTTTCTATTTTTACTTCCCTTGTTTTCTTTTGCTCAAAAAGAAATAAAAGGACGGGTAGTGGATAGAAAGACATTGAAACCGGTTCCGCTTGCCACGGTTACCCTGCATCCCATTGGTTCACAAAACATTCTGGCTTATACGATGACTGCCGATGACGGAACGTTTTTTTTAAAAAAGGACTTGATGCCGGATTCTGTTGTCATTTCTGTAAGAGCAATGACAATCGAGACGCAGTCCAGACTAGTCAAAAGCGACGTCGGATTTGTGGAATTCCGGGTAACGGAAAAAACGACGGAGTTAAAAGAAGTTATTGTAAAGGCTCCTAAGATCAGGCAGACCGGTGATACACTCAATTATTCGGTAGCCGGTTTTGTGGATGCGACCGATCGCAGCATCGGTGATGTATTAAAAAAACTTCCAGGTATCCAGGTGTTGCCTTCCGGACAAATTCTGTATCAAAATAAGGCGATCAGCAAGTTCTATGTGGAAGGGCTTGATTTGCTGAAAGGTAAATACGGCATTGCGACCAATAATATAGATGCGTCTGATGTTGCAACGGTACAGGTACTGGAGAACCACCAACCTGTGAGGGTGTTGAAGGATATGGAATTACCTGAAGCCGCTGCGATCAATTTAAAACTTAAAGAGTCGGCTTTGGGGGCTTTTTTTGCGTCGGCACAGCTTGGGTTTGGATTACCTCCGGCCTTGTTCAGTAACGAGCTGGTCGGTATGCGGTTTACCCGAACCCAGCAGAATATGCTTGTGTATAAAGGGGATAATACGGGGCGTGATATTACCCGCGAACTGGTGTCTTTTTACGATGCTCCCGAGACCTCTGACAGGGAATTGCTGTCTGTACAATTACCGTCTGCTCCTCAAATTAAGGAACAGCATTTTTTGTTTAATGATGCCCACCTGATTTCCTTGAATGATTTAAGAACATTGAAAAAGGAGATGACCTTGACAGGAAATCTGAGTTTTATATATGATAAGCAGAAAAGCGACAGTTATTCCAAACGCGATATCTTTTTGGAAGATGCCGATACGATTCATATCGCGGAGGATATCGATATGAAATTTTTAAAACGGGAACTGGAAGGTTCTTTTACTCTGGAAGGGAATACGAAAGATTATTTTTTGAATAATACCTTGAACGTATCGACTAAGTGGAACAGCCGGAACAGCGATGTAGCGGATATAAAGCCGCCTCCTGTTTCGCAATATCTGAATTTACCTTCTTTTCACATCGGGAATGATTTTGAGTATATACACAGAAAAGGAAATAAGAGATACCGGATGGGAGCATCGTTTGCCTATACTTACCGGAATAATTTTTTGCGTGTCGTTCCGTCTTCTTTTGCTTCTTTACTTACAGATAACCAAGTCTCGGATTCGTCAATGCTCCAAAAGGTCGTTTATGATTACCTGGCGACAAAAGTATATATTTCCGGTGGGATTGATAAACAACGTATAACCGCATGGTATACTGCGGGTGTTTTTTATAATCGTTATCATCTTCGTTCCCGTCTTTATGCCGGTATTCCTTGGATGCCGATAGCCGCCGACAGTGTGCGCAATGATTTTATACGCAACGAGATCGGATTGAAGATAACACCGACGTTTATGTTCAAGATATCTGCAAAGCTTAACTCCCAACTTTCTTTGCCCGTAACTTATCTGATACTTGACAGGAGCGACGAGGTCAGGCATAAGGAGCAGCGGAAAGGCAATGTGCTGTATGCTCCTTTTCTTTCGGTAGAATGCCCTTTTAGTCCCCGTATCAGTTTGTTTTTCAACGTTTCATATGCCAATAATCTTGGAGGTATCGAAGAGGATTACCGGGGGTATATAATGACGACTTACCGCACCATGAACCGTACTGGCGGTTTGATGAGCGAGGAGCGTAAGTTGAATGCATTCGTATATCTCAATTACAAAAATCCATTTACGACACTGTTTACATCGGTTCGTCTATCGTACTCCAATTTATGGAGAAACAGGCTCAGGGATATATATTATGATGGTATTTTGAGTCATACGACGAGTATTCGTCGTTCCAATACATGGCATTCTTACGGAATTAACTATTCGTTGGGGCAAAGTATCGATGTCCTTCGTTCCGAGGTGAAGTTGAGTACAGGTTATACCGTTAATCGGTATATCGCCTTGAATCAGGGACTGATTTCTAAAGTTAAATCCCGTTTGTTTTCCATATCTCCTTCCATTGTCACGGATATCGGAAAATTCGCCGTTATTAAATATAAAATAAGTTATAATCAAAGTCGTAATAAAATCGCAGCAGCCCGAATGCCGGCGATCCATTATCTTGCACAAGATATATCCGCCTCTTTTATTCCTATGAAAAAATTAGTTCTGAATCTGTCGTTCAATCATTATTATAATAGTTTGCTGGAATCTTCAGACCGTTCGTCATGGTTTGGAAATATCGGGTTAAAATATGGATTTAAACGGGTAGATTTTATGCTTGACTGGAACAATATTTTCAATACGAGGCGATTTATAAACTATTCTTATAATGATGTGAGCAGTTACTATTCAGATTATCGTTTACGTTCCTCGGAAATTTTATTTCGAGTCCGGTTTAAGGTCTTTTGAAAGATAAGTTTCAAATGATGTGATAATGGATAAAATTTGCTGTGTTTTGCTATTTTATTTGCCAAATTTACATGGATTTCAGTACAAAATTGTTGCTTTTAAGGCAAGAAAAAGGGGCTGTAAATCTATTGTTTGATTTACCCCCCTCTGATAATCAATTGTTTTTTTATTGTCGGGATAACAGGATTTAAACCAGCGACCACTCGCCCCCAGACGTTGAAAGATGAATTGTATTTATTTGTATATCTGTATGTTGTGTAGGAAATTAAAGGCTGAGGATTTATATAACAGACAGGTATTTTGGCAATTCATTTCTGAATGGTTTGGTGCCTATGAGGATATAGGGAAGGTATCTGATAAGCTCTTTGATGTTACTTTTGAACAAATTAAATCAGTAAAAGATTTGGAAAATTGGTGTATGTGTCTCGCTAATAGTATTATCAATCTTCCCAACTTCATTAAAGACCAACTGTTCAAGTATAGAGAGAAACCGTTGGATACAGATTATCAGTATCATAAAAGAATCCAAGATAGATTACAAAAGGCTTTCTCTCAATTTGCTGAGTATATGGGACAATCAGATTTAATGATAGAATTGACAGAGAAGATTGAAAAATACCTGTCTTGGAAATTTACTGAGTCCCCCGATGCTTACGACAAAGATTAGGGATTCAAAATAGTGGTGCGGATAACTCATTCAGACATGAGAATTAAATGGCTATAAGAAGCCAAGCGAGGAGTAAAATTTAGGATAACTCATTCCTAACAGGTATATTTGTAACAATCAAAAGCCGGGTGATATGACAAAGCAGAATGCAATAAAAATCTTCGAGGAGAAGAAAGTCCGTACAGTATGGGACAGTGATAAAGAGGAATGGTTTTTCTCTATTGTGGATGTGATCGAGGTATTGACAGATAGTGATAATCCACGCCGATATTGGAGTGACCTAAAACGTAAGCTGACAAAGGAGGGAAGTCAGTTGTACGCTGAAATCGTACAACTGAAAATGCCCTCGTCTGATGGTAAGTATTACAAGACAGATGTTGCTGATACTGAACAGTTATTCCGGTTGATACAGTCAATACCCTCTCCTAAAGCTGAACCTTTCAAATTATGGATGGCACAGGTAGCTAAGGAACGGTTAGACCAAATGCAAGACCCGGAACTGTCCATCGAACAGGCAATGCTGGACTATAAACGGTTGGGGTATTCTGACAATTGGATCAATCAACGGCTCAAAAGTATAGAAATCCGGAAAGATTTAACAGATGAGTGGAAACGTCACGGCTAAATGCAAAAGACGTTTTAGGGTTACAAAGCGGAGAAGTGGAAGATGTTGATTTAGACAGTGAAGAAGCAAATTAATAAAACTAAGGAATAATGATATCGAGGGAGCTGTTAGTGGTTCCCTTTTTTTGTATATACCTGTTGAAAAGAAAAGTAAGGAGTGAAAATAAAACGATACAGGGATTTATACCATCATCCCGAAGTATTTTATTCTACAATAAATATCTTTCTTTATAGAGACCAATAGAAGAATAAAAGTGATGAGGGGGTGATTGTCGGATTCGATAGATTGAAAATATCATAACTCATAAAAAATAAGTACAGAGGATATCATATACAGGTGGTGATGTTATCAAATGATGAAAAGGACGATAGATATACAAACGTTTAATTTTGACTCATCATAAAAATTTGAATCGAGGAGATTATTTGATTGATGACAGAGAAAATAATGGTGCCGGGCAATTTGAGGGAGAATTAATTTTGTTCGGTTCAGACAAATTCCCGGATTGGAATAAAGTACAGGATTATTTATTGTAGGATTGTTGATGCTTTATTCATGTTAGGTGTAGATTCCCCTGAATTGCATAAAACCGGGGTTTCATGTGAATAAATACCAAATGAATTTAGTATTGCGATTGCTATCTGATTAGATTAAGTTTCCCGAAAAGTGTAATCAAAATGTAATCGTCGTAATAAAAAAGAGGTCAGACTTTTGGTCTAACCTCTTGATTTCCAGTAGTCGGGATGACAGGATTTGAACCTGCGACCACTCGCCCCCCAGACGAGCACTCTACCGGGCTGAGCTACATCCCGAAATGCGGGTGCAAATATAATGGGAATATTTTAATTTGGCAACAGGATGAGGAAAAATATCTCCAAAAAACCGATTTCGGAAGCTGATTTTACGGATAAAACGGGTTGAAAATGTTTTAATTTATTTAATTTTACCTGCCGAATGAAAAGGAGACTAATTTTTGACATTGGACGAGTATGGCATTTATACGTGTAATAAATAAATTTATTCTGGTGTTATTGTTTGGAACGGTCGTCGTATCGACGGAGGCACAAAAAACTGTGCTGAAATTCAATCCGGATGGAACGTTTAAAATTGTACAATTTACAGACGTACATTTCAAATACGGTAATCCAAATTCCGATATTGCCTTGGAACGGATGAGGCAGGTATTGGATATCGAAAAACCGGATCTGGTGATTTTCACCGGAGATGTGATTTATGGAAAACCGGCGTCAGAAGGTATGAAGACGGTGTTGAATGTGGTGGCGGAACGTAAAATACCTTTCGGAGTCGTCTATGGAAATCATGATGACGAGCAGGGGATGGACCGTCAGGAGTTATTGCAGGTGATACAATCCGTACCTTTTAATTTGACGGAACAGACGGAGGGTTTGAGCGGAGTGAGCAATTATATTCTTCCGGTGAAATCTGCTGACGGGAGTCGGGATGCTTTGATTCTGTATTGTTTGGATTCTCATTCTTATTCTTCGGTGAAGGGAGTCGGCGGTTATGATTTTCTGAAGTTTGATCAAGTCGATTGGTATTTGAAGAATAGTACGGCTTATACAAAAGTAAACGGAGGAAAGCCTTTGCCTTCGCTGGCTTTTTTTCATATCCCATTGCCGGAATACAGCCGGGCGGCTGCGGCAGAAGGAGCGATCCTGATCGGTGCCCGGATGGAGCCTGCCTGCGTTCCGCAGCTGAATACCGGTATGTTTGCCGCGATGAAGCAAAGCGGGGATATAATGGGTGTTTTTGCCGGACATGATCATGATAATGATTATGTGGTGTATTGGAGAGATATTTTGTTGGCTTATGGGCGTTATACCGGAGGGAATACGGTATACAATAATATTCAGAACGGTGCCCGGGTGATCGAATTGAAAGAAGGAGCCCGGGAGTTTAAGACCTGGATCCGTCAAAAAGACGGTGTTGTCAATCCGGTGGATTTTCCTGCTACTTTTCAGAAAAAAGGAGATCCGGAATAAGTATTGATTTATGATTTTGGATTGTTGATTTACGATTGTTTTGAGAAGGGCAGGTGGCAGATTTTAGATTGAGTTTATAAGTTTTTCCTATTTCCCTTTCCTTTTAGTTTCTTCGGATGGTGTATTCTTCTATACCGAGATCGGCAAGGGTATGTTGTAAATCCTCCTCATTGTCGGAAAGGAGCAGGAGCTTGTCTCCGGCAAGAAGCCGGGTGGAACCGTTGGGAACAAAATAGCTGTCGTATCGTTTGATCATAATGACGAGTGTATTGGGGGGAAGGTGCAGTTTATGGAGGTGGTCGCCGTCGATTAACAGGTCCGGCATAACGGTAACTTCTGCAATGACCGATTTGATGTTTTCAGCGAGAGCCATATTGAATTCGTCCGGCAGGTTCTTTACCGGCTGTGATAAACCGAGTAGTTTTGCCGAGATAGATACTGTCGTACCTTGTAGTAACAGGGAAAGAATGGTAATGAAGAATACGATATTGAATATTTGTCGGGCACCCGGTATGTCGGCCAAAAGCGGATAAGTTGCAAAAATGATAGGTACGGCTCCCCGTAAACCGATCCAGGAGGTAAATAAACGTCCTTGCCATGTCATTTTCCGGAAAGGGAGTAAACACAGAAAGACGGCAAGCGGCCGGGCGATGAATATCAGAAAACCTCCGATCAGCAGACCGATAGGAGCTATCCCCCATAGTTCTGCCGGGTTTACCAGTAGGCCTAGTGCCAGGAACATAATGATCTGGAATAACCAGGCGATACTGTCGAAAAAGTTACTGATATTTCTTTTGTAAACAATCTGATGATTTCCGACGATCAGGCCGGTGATGTAAACGGCCAGATAGCCATTGCCTTTCAGGAGATCGGTGATGGAGAATGTAAAGAATACGAATATCAGTAATATGATTTGATAGAGGGAATTGTTTGTCAGGCAGATGTGATTGATGATGTATATGGCCAGACGTCCGAGCAGGTAACCGGTGGCGATTCCGATACTGAATTGTAAAAATAGAGAGAGAAAGATATAATTCCAGCTCATTTCACCCGATTGCAGTACCTGTAAGAGGAGTATGGTGAGCATATAAGCCATCGGATCGTTACTTCCGCTTTCGAGCTCGAGCAGAGGGCGCATGTTTTGTTTCAGGTGAAGGCCTTTGGAACGCAGAATATTGAAAACGGAGGCCGAGTCGGTGGAAGACATGACGGCTGCCAGTAACAGACAGCCGGCTAAAGGCGTGATAAGATTGGGATAGAAGTATCCGACCAGCCAATATATAAAATATCCGGTAAACAACATGGTAAATAGTACACCCAGGGTGGCCAGTATAATACCTTGAGGTATAATTGGACGGATATCGTTGATCTTGGTATCCATGCCGCCCGAAAACAGAATAATACACAGAGCTAAAGTGCCGATGAATTGGGCTTCCGAGGCATTGTGAAATTGGATGCCTATACCGTCGCTTCCAAAGATCATACCGACAACCAGGAAAAGGAGCAATACCGGAACGCCCAGTTTATATCCGGTACGGCCGACAATCAGGCTTACAAAAAGGAGGGTGGAACCGATAAGTAATATATTTCCGGTAGTGAATGACATACGATTGTTTTTTTTGTGTAAACGCATGAAAAAGAAAAAATGTTTTGTCTTTTTTCTGTTGGGGAAACTTTGCGAAATGTTTGTTTTTCGATAAAAAGAAAATTGAAAAGAGGTAGCGGTTTGTATTGAAATATCTATTTTTGTAGATCAATTTGACGACGTATGTCTCACTTGCCTACTTTAATTAGTGACCTTGCTTTGATACTGGTGGCGGCCGGTGTGGTTACCCTTATTTTCAAACGGTTGAAACAACCGTTGGTATTGGGATATATTGTTGCCGGTGTAATTGCCGGCCCTCACATTTCTTTTACACCAACAGTGATAGATACGGCAAATATTCAAACCTGGGCGGATATCGGCGTTGTCTTTTTGTTGTTTGCTCTCGGGTTGGACTTCAGCTTTAAAAAATTGATGAAGGTGGGGGGACCTGCTGTGATTGCTGCAGTGACGATTATAGTCGGGATGATCATGCTGGGAATGCTGGTTGGTTCGTCTATGGGGTGGAAACGGATGGATTGTATCTTTTTAGGAGGGATGTTGGCGATGTCGTCGACGTCTATTATTTATAAGGCGTTGAATGATATGGGACTGCGTACACAGCGGTTTGCCGGTTTGGTTTTGGGAATATTGGTCATTGAAGATTTACTGGCGATTGTATTGATGGTGTTGTTATCGACGATGGCAGTAAAAAATAATTTCGAAGGAACGGAAATGATATACAGTATCGGTAAATTGTTTTTTTTCCTTATGTTGTGGTTTATTATCGGCATTTATATCATACCGACTTTTTTCCGGAAAACGAAATTGCTGATGAATGACGAGATGTTGTTGATCGTGGTTTTGGGAATGTGTCTGTTGATGGTGGTGATTGCGACCTATGTGGGTTTTTCTTCTGCCTTAGGGGCTTTTGTCATGGGGTCTATATTGGCGGAGACGATGGAGGCCGAAAAAATCGAACATTTGGTGAGACCGGTAAAAGATTTGTTTGCAGCCATCTTTTTCGTTTCGGTGGGTATGTTGATTGATCCCGGGATGATTTGGGAATATATCGGTCCGATTTTATTGATCACCTTAACTGTTCTGACCGGACAGTCTGTTTTGGGAACTTTTGGGGTGGTTTTATCCGGACAGCCATTGAAAGTGGCGATGCAATGCGGTTTTTGCCTTTCGCAGATCGGAGAATTTGCTTTTATCATTGCTTCTTTAGGGATTGCTTTACATGTGACCGATAGTTTTTTATATCCGATTGTAGTTGCTGTATCGGTGATTACCACCTTCCTGACACCCTATATGATGCGGTTGGCCGAACCTGCTTATCCGTATGTTGAACGAAAGCTTCCCAAAAGATGGAAAAGGATATTGGAGCGTTATACATCCGGTACACAGGTAGTGAATCACGAAAGTAACTGGAAAAAATTACTGATGGCTTTGGGAAGGATCGTGATTGTTTATTCTGTGATTATTATTGCGGAATTGATTCTGGCCTTTAGTTTATTAGTGCCTTTTATCCGGAATCATATTCCGGGAATATGGGGGAATATAGTGAGTGCCGTGTTGATAATCGCTTGTATGGCTCCTTTTTTACGCGCGATTGTCGCTAAAAAAAATCATTCGGTGGAGTTTCAGATATTGTGGGAAGACGGTCGTTTTAACCGGGGATATTTAGTGTCGTTGATCGTATTCCGGTTTGTATTGGCGATGTTCTTCGTTATGTTTGTCGTTTCGGCTTTGTTCAAAATATCGGTCGGTTTATTGATTGGGATAGCCGGGATGGCGGTTGCCGGGATGATCTATTCCCGTTATCTGAAAAAACAGTCGATATTGATTGAACGCCGGTTTTTGCGTAATCTGAACATTCGGGATATCAGTGCCCGGCCGTCAGGTAAAGCCGTGCCCCGGTTTGCCGGAAATCTGTTGTCCCGCGATTTGCATATGGCCGATTTTATCGTTCCCCAAGAATCGAAATGGGCGGGAAGAACTTTGGCGGATTTGAGGTTGAAAACCCGTTTCGGAGTGCAGGTTGTTGCTCTTTTCCGGGGTAATTATTGTTTGAATATTCCGGGAGGAAAAGAACGTATCTTTCCGCAGGATCGGATTCAGGTAATCGGAAGTGATGAGCAATTGTTGAAATTCGGAGAATATTTGGAACAGCAGGTTATTCCGGAGGAAGATTGTGATTTGAGTCAAAGTGCTGTAAACTTACGGCAGTTTATTATAGATGCCGAATCGGTATTTTCCGGAAAAACCATTGAGGAGTCCGGTATTCGTGAACAATATCGTTGTCTTATCGTCGGTTTGGAGAGAGGGGATACCTCTTTGCATGATCCGACAGCCGATACCGTATTGGAAGAAGGAGATCTGGTATGGATCGTCGGAGAAGACAGTAATATTTACCGGCTTATTCACGGTTAATCTTTTTTATTTTAAATTGACTTATACGCTTTTCTTGCAAAAAAGACCGTAAATCATAATTGTATGAGTTGTGGCTGAAATTACACAGTGCATCTTTCCCGGTATGTCATTTTTTTAGACACGTTTGTCTAATTTTTTTACGTAAATGTAAATTTTAAATATATTTATGTTTCTAATAATCAGTAAGTTATATTGAGTGGCATGTATTTTGATGTATATAATTGAATTTTAATCTTTAAAATATATGTGGCTTCAAGTCAGGGAATTTATCCGGTTGAAACGAAATAAACCGTTTTCTTTTATTGTAAATAATATCGGAATGTCTTTGGCTTTTACGGCTTTGATTATATTGTTCACTTATGCTCTGGCGTTTGTGATTATGCTCATTATTGCCGTCTTGAGCGTGAGCGTTCTCACCTGGAAAGCTGCCACGGCCAATCCGGTCGATTCGCTGAGAACGGAATAGCACTTAGAGAAAACTTAATTTTTTTTGTTATGTGGACATCTTTGAAAGAACTCATTTGGGAAAAACGGAACCGGCCTTTTACTTTTATCGTGAACGTCGCCGGTTTGATTCTGGCCTTTACGGCTGTCATCGTCATGTATACTCATCTAATCGGCGAATGGAATCATGATGCAGATGTGGAGCATCGGAAAGATATCGTGCGGGTGGAGATGTCCTGGGGGCTGACTGGAGGAGCATACGCTCCTTGGTTGGGCGACGTTATGCCGGAAGTGGAACAATACTGCCGGATTTTTCTGGATAACAATGCCGCGGTACATGTGCCGGCTCAACAGGAGACGGAGGAAGTGTTTATCCGGGAAAAAGTTTTTCTGGTCGATTCCACTTATGCTTCCTTTTTTTCCCTCCGCATGGTCCGGGGAGATTCCACTTACCGTCCCGACGGAGTTCTGCTGAGTGAATCGGCGGCAAAACAGTTGTTCGGCGAGTCCGATCCTATCGGAAAAACTTTAATCCTCCGGCATAACATTCCTTTGACCGTACAAGCTTTATTTAAAGACATAAAAAATCCGGGAATCCGAAGCCCCCGGATTTTGGGAATGCTGGAAACGGCCAATCGTTTGTTTGGGAGTAAGATGACGGAAGAGTGGGATTTCGCAAATTTCGAAACCTACCTCCGGTTAAAACCCGGTACCGACAGAATACAATTTACCGGGAAATTCAAGCAGCTATATGCCGCTAAATTGAAAGAAATCGGTTATAAAGAGGATCAGATTTCACAGTCCGTAAACCAGGATTTGATACGCAACTACACGGATATTTATTTCGATAACGAAGTTTTGGGATTCGCTGATCACGGCAATTATAACGACCTCCGTATTTTGATGATGCTTACCATTCTGGTCCTGGGAATAAGTATTATCAATTATGTCAATATCGCTACGGCTAAAGTAGCTGAAAAATCCCGTACGATCGGGATGAAACGGATATTGGGTGCCGGGCGGACCTCCCTGATAGCCTTCCTTGTATTCGATTCGGTTTTTACCTGTTTTATAGCGATGGGCGCGGCTTGGGCGCTAGCCCAGGGACTGGCCTTTTTCCTGCAACAGTGGATCGGTCTGGGGGATATGTCTCAACTCACCTTTTGGTCTGCTCTGGTATTGTGGGTAGCTGTGCCTTTACTTTGCGGTTTGTTATCCGGTATATTTCCGGCCTTTTATCTCACTCGGTTGAACCGATTCGACACGATGAATTCGCAGAGAAACGAAAGCCTGGCTTTGCAGCGGTTTAAAAGCGGATTGATGATTCTACAGTTTGCCGTTTCGATGGGATTGATCATATCCACACTTTTTATCTATAAACAGGTAAATTACATGAAGCATTTCGACACCGGATATGACCGGAAGAATATTGTCGTGGTGCATGGGAACCGGGAACAGGTTTTGTATAGTAAATATCCCGGTTTTAGAACGGCTTTATTGCAAAATCCGGCGGTACTGAAAGTAGGAGCTTCCAAAGATCCGATTTACAACATCCGGGAAAGGGGTTTTCACCTGGATGTGAGCGGTTGGGATAATAAAGGAGCCGCGTATGTTACCTGGGTAGATGTTCCCTTTCTGGATTTAATGGGTTTGAAAATCCTGGAAGGAGAAGGTTTTCATGAGGCAGACCAAGTGATAAAAGACATCGGTTGGAGCATCAATCAAAAATTTATTATCAATCAGCGGATGGCGAAGGAAATCGCATCCTTAGCTCCTGGGCAGAATTATTTGGGAGGTAACCGGATCGGCGTGGTAAAAGATTTCAATTTCAGGTCGATGCATGAACCGGTTAGTCCGATGTACCTGGGTTTGCTAGGCGGTTTTAATAGTCAAATCGATGTTTACATCCGCATTGCGCCTGAAAACCGGGAAAAAGCCCTGCAGTATATTGAGAGTTGTTATCGGGAGTTTTACCCGGGAACTTTGTATCAGTATAGTTTTATGGAGGACGATTACGCCCGGCTTTACGGTTCGGAAGATGTTTTTGCTTTGAAGTTGCTCTTCTTTTCGGTTTTGTCGGTTGTCATCGCCTGTCTGGGATTGCTGGCTTTTGTGGTATTTTTTATCGAACAGAAAACGAAAAGCATCGGTTTACGCAGAGTAATGGGAGCTACCGAATTCCAGATTATGGGGTTGCTGAACCGTAATTTCCTGATTCGTTTGCTGGCCGGTTTCGTTTTGGTATGTCCGGTGGCCTATTTTGTGGTTTTGCGCTGGTTATCGGATTTCGCCTATAAAACGGAATTAAGCTGGTGGGTATTTGCTGGGGCTTTTATATTGATGTTCGTTATAGCCTTGCTCTGTGTAAGTATGCTGACTTGGAAAGCTGCTACGGCAAATCCTGTGAATTCTCTGAAAAATGGGTAGGGAGAAAATAACACACCGGGACGGACTCATTGTGTAATTTATGATTTATGATTTTTGATTTACGATTGGGGTGAATGCTGATTTGTAGAAGGGTTTAGAAGAGGTGGTTTATGATTTTAAATTGTAGATTTTAGATTTTAAATTACAAAATGGGTAGGGAGAAAAT
>OKTE01000549.1_pt1 | contig 15954 bp, 7 predicted proteins | sample 1606151 | NCBI WGS metagenome assembly OKTE01 (sample SAMEA3879527, study PRJEB24766) | human gut metagenome | biome: human-associated habitat; feature: feces | place: USA | collected 1985/1987 | reverse complement strand
TTCATTACCTTTTAAGTCAAGTGCCCAAACCTGCCAATTCTTATAAATACCTCTACTGATTATCAAACTAGGATTAGCCACTCGCGCTCCGGTTGTTTCATCAGGAATACCATCCAAATAAGCAACACCGATAAAGAAGCGATCCATACGATTGCCAAAATCATCTCCCCAATATTCACTCCAATACTTGGCACGTGATACTTTCGATCCTTCTCCTCCACGTGGAATATTATCTATACGAGTTATTTCACGTCCGTCATATCCCCTGCAAATAGAGATATATTCGGGACCCTCCATTATCAAACCGCAAGTAGTAGCTGTAGACGGGTCATTCTGATCTCTCGCAATAGCCGCTCCGGAGTACCAACCTTTACCATCTGTTTGACGATTACGATAATCATTCACTTTCCCATTTGCGTCAGTGATAATCTTGCCATCGGCAAACTTTGTACCTTCGGAAGTACGGAAAGCAATTTCACACAAACCGTCACCATCAAAATCATACAAGATATAAGAAGTATAATGTGATCCGGAACGGATGTTAATTCCCAAATCAATCCTCCACAAGAAAGTCCCGTCCATTTTATATGCTTCCAACAGAGTAGTACCATTAAACCAAACTCCCATATTCGCTCCGTCGTATGGTTCTCTCTTCACCACAATCTCTAATTCACCGTCACCGTCCAAGTCACCTAGCTGAATGTCATCAGGAGAATATGTAATCGATGCATCGGGTACATTCATGTTTAATCTAATTTCATGATAAAACTTTTCTGCCATTTCAGAAGTAAATGTATAATCGCAAAGCGTTTCAGCCTGATTAGCAAGAGTAACCCGATATACATTCGTTTTTGATACATCAATATCTGCATCCACCCAGGAAGTCGTATTTGAAATAGGTTCTTCATTCAATTTCACTTCCGTCTCACCGTCTACTGATTTATAAATATCAAAAGCAACATTAGACGGATCGGTCTTCAATAATCTCCAGCTAATCAATGCGGATGCAATCCCTGATGCGTTATTGGGATCAGAAGCCGAAATAGGATCATAACTCACCCACATGGCGCGGCTACCCGTTATGACTTCGGTCGGCAGAGGAGGCAATTCTTCTGTTTGATTGCCATTGTTCACTTCAACGACGGGGTCATTATCTGAGCAAGCAACTATAGCCAGCAAATAAAACAGCCCCAATATTATATAATGTATCTTCATTTCTTTCGTTTTTTATTCTATAAACATCCGTTCTATGCAAGAATATCCTATTTCTATTCATCAGTATTCCGGTTAAGTTACCAACCCGGATTCTGCTCCAAATTAGGATTTTTCGATTTTTCACTCTGAGGAATCGGGAAGAAATACATCTTATCATCCCAACTTCTTTCTTTTACCTTACGCTCATACGTATAAGTATCATCCCCATTTTTCGTAATTTTCATTTCAACAATGTTCTTGAAATGTTTGTCCCCCTCCTTCCAACGACGTACATCCCAAAAACGATGTCCTTCAAAAGCCAATTCTACCATACGTTCATTCTGATATTTCTTCCAGAAAGCATCATTGGTCATCCCTTGAGGGAATCCGGGCATTCCGGCACGTGTACGAACTACTTTGATAGCATCTACAGCCGAAGTTGTAAATTCACTGTCCGTTGCATACGGACTACCCAGATACTTATATACAGCTTCCGCATAATTCAAATAGAACTCTCCAAAACGGAACGTAATCCATGAATGATAGGTCTTTGAAGCTGTACCGGCACGCAAGTCTACTGCCGTCTGACAATACTTCTTCAGATAATAACCTGTCGGAGTTCCGCCACTCAAAGGTTCCGCATTTAATCCGCCCTGATAGGTTTGCAGAGGAACAGTATTCCAGTTAGGCCATTTTTCGTCTCCATTCTTGGCAATAGTCAAATAGAAACGAGGGTCGCGGTTGGTATAATAAGGATTAGTAGGATCGTAGTTATCCAACTCGTCCGGGCGCAACCCTGTATCCTTCATCTCATACGCATCCACCAGTGTCTGTGTGGGACAGTTTCCACCTTTACAATTTTCCAACCCTACCGGGAAGTTATATCCCTCAAAAGAATTAGTGGTAGTAGTGGCACGACGGAGAAAAATCAATTCACTAGTAGCGTCATTGTAATTATCCTTACTCCAAAGTGATGAATAATCCTCCACTAAGAGTTTTGCCTTTTCAGCAAATCCATTACTGTCATCTAAAATTTCCTTATTGGCTTTAGCTGCACGATACCACAGATCTTTATTATCAGTCGGGTTAAACAAAGGACTTGCCGCATATAACGCAGCACGAGCTTTCAAGGCCAATACCGTTTTACGGTTGGCACGTCCTGTTTCCGCCGGACTACTAGGCAATGCCATATCTCCCAGTTTACTGTAATCGACAATAATCTTATCCTTTATATCATCACATTCGGCTATGATATAATCAAAAATCTCCTGTGCCGGTCTGCGCGACAATGTATTCGATTCTTCGGCTGTTAATATATGGTCGCTAAACGGCACATCTCCATATTGCCGTACCAAGTTAAAGTAGAAATATGCACGAAGGAAACGCACCTCATACTGGTAATTGGTATAACGGAACATTTGTTGTGCATAATCACTGTTCAAAGCCAACTCGGGAAATGTCAGTCCGGTAAACTTCTCCAGATATAAATTACAATTGGCTATCCCTTCATAACAGGACGTCCACATACTACTTTTAGCATTTGACGGACTCCAAGAACCATTGTAAAAATCTTCAATCTGATTTCCCGAATAAGCATATTCAGCCTCATCAGTAGCAGAACCAAGGATTGCCCCGCTATAGTTTCCAAAGTCCACATCCATGGACAAATAGATATTTGTTATCAGCCCTCCCACATTACCGAAGTTGAGCTTCACAAAATCCTCATCATAGTTATTGTACTCATGATATTCCATCTTATCTGAGCAGGAACCGAGTGTGACTACACACATCATTCCGTAGATAATGTTTTTCAGTTTCATTCTTTCGCTTTGTTTTTATGATTAAAAACCAATCGTAACACCGACTACTACACTCTTATTCAGCGGAGTCGCTACACCATAACATTCCGGATCTGCCACATCAATGTGATCTGAACAGAACAAGTCTGTTCCTCTAACATATAACTTGGCACTCCCCAATATCTTAGTCTTCTTCATCAATTCTTTCGGGAATCTGTAATACACCTCCGCATTACGCAACTTCAAGAATGACCGGTCTGCCAACCAAACCGTATTAGCCTGATAGTTATTGGCATTACTCTGTGAACTCAAACGAGGATATTTGGCATTTTGATTTTCCGGTGTCCAACGATTCTCATAATAATGAGTAGAAAGTGTCGTATTATTTATCAATGGCCAAAACATACTCTTCGTATTCAATAAAGCAGAATAGTTACCTGTTCCCTGAAACATTACATCTACCCCAATCCCTTTCCATTCGGCTCCCAAATGGAAAGAATAATAAATTTCCGGAGCTGTCGTACTATAACCAATAGCAGTTTTGTCATTAGCATCAATGATTCCGTCTCCATTCACATCTTTATATTTTATGTCTCCCGGCACTACCGTAGTAAAGTTTTGTGTAAGGCTGTTTGCTATATCTTCTTTATCTTTGAAGAAACCTTCAGCTACCATTCCATATACTTGGCCCAACCGATTTCCTGTTTGCACAAGATTCTTATACAAACGCGGTTCTTCCAGTTGTTCCTTAATTTCATTCTTATTCCAAGCAAAATTACCGCCAAGATTAAACACTACATCTCCTAACCTTTTCGTATAGTTAAGTCCTAGTTCCATACCATAGCTATCAACGATTCCGGCATTCTCGAACGGAGCATCAACTCCCAGTACATCGGTATATTTACCCTCGGAAGAAACCCAAATATCTTTTCTCCGTTGATAATAGCCTTCTGCCGTCACATTCAATCCATTGAACAACATAGCATCAACACCAACATTATATTTATACGCTTTCTCATGTGTCGAATTAGCAGTTGCCAAGCGACCGATAATAGTACTTCCGAATTCAGAGTCGTAACTACTGTTAAACTTATATTGCGTACCGGTAGTCGTATAAATCTGGTCCCAATAGTCATATACGGTAGTACTTCCGTCTTTAGGCAGATAATCAACATTGATCACTCCAAACGAAGCGCGCAATTTCAAGAAGTTCACCCAAGACACATCTTTCAACCATTTTTCTTCCGAAAGTACCCAAGCAGCAGAAATGGTAGGAGAAAAAGCCCATTTATGTCCCGGTGCCAATAAACTGGAAGCCGAGCCAACCAATGCCAGATCCAAATAATAGCGATTAGAGAAACCTACATGATTATACCAAGAAACATTTTGCCGATAAATAGTAGTGTTCAGACCGTATGAATCACGATATTCATAATCCCATTTCAATTGAGAATACACATCCCACTTTTGGAATGAACGATTATAATCTACACTACCTGCAAAATTAAATTGACGAGCCCAATTGTCAATACCCGCACCCGAACCCATTTCACTGGATTCGCCACCTGAAATGGCAGTATAAAACGGCCCGTTAGTTGTCCAGCTTGTTGCATAACCGGCATACGTATAAGTCTTGCTATGGTCTTCTAAAATATTGGAATAGTTATCATAAGCTAAACGAAAGTTGGCTCCCAATCCTTTCAGCAAACCAGACAAATCTTGTGATAAGGTAAGGTCGGTAAACAAACTGCGAGAGTGTCCTTTAGAATAAGCAGATCCCTGCGATTGTGCGACAGGATTCGACGTGCCCGCCCAAGTGGTACTTCCTCCCCAACTGCCATCTTCCGTACGAACCGGAAAAGCTGCAGAAGGAATCGAATAAATCATATCCCATAAGTTAACCGAAGCCCCCGGAATCCGAGATTCGGATAATGTTCCGAGAAGATTTAACTTCAATTTGGTAGTGCCCGTTAAATCAATATCCAGATTTGTACGCAAATTAGCACGTGAATACATATTCTGTGTAGAATATCCGTCATTTGCATTCGGGGTCTTGATAAACCCTTTGTCTGTTAATAAATTCGCCATAGTATAGTAGCGGAACTTTGTTCCTCCTCCACGGAATTCGATCGTGTATTTATTAGAAACCCCTCTGTCTTTAAAGGTTTCATCAATCCAGTTCACATTAGGATAGAGATAAGGGTACATACGGGAAGCTCCTCCACTGCCTACTCCATTACGGAAAGCGTCGACTTCTTCCGGAGTATATCGAGCTCCCAAACCTTCATATCCACGCGCTTCATTCACAGCAGAAGCATACGTAGCCGCATCTACAAATTCCGGACGTCGAGACTGAGTGTTAATGATGTGATCATACGTAAACGTTATCTCTTTTGTTTTGTACTTACCACGCTTCGTCGTAATCAAGATCGCACCGTTCACTCCTTTGTATCCGTACAATGCCACAGCCGCAGCATCTTTCAGGATGGAAACGGATTCTACTTCTTCCGGACTCACCAAGCTCATGTCTCGTTCCAAACCGTCAACCAGCACAAGCGGTGTACTACTTGACAAGCTCTGCAAACCACGTACATAAAAGGTAGGATCTGCCATTAAACCTGTACTAGCTGCATTCTGCAAAGTAGTAAGGCCCAATCCATATCCATATAAAGAATTGGATATATTCCGGGAAGACCGCTTATTAAACTCTTCATTATAGGTGGTAGAAACAGCTGCTGTTGATTCATGACGATTGAATGTCCGGTTAGCTCCCACATCAATAGTCTGAGCTGCATATCCCATCACAATAGTCATCGGACCATCAGCCTTTACCACAACTGTGGTAGAGCCTTTGTCGACAGAAAAGACACTCAAGCGTTGTCCCTTCTCGACCGCAATCTCAAATTTACCATCTTTATCAGTTTCAACCCGGGTCTCCACTGCGCCACCTTCCACATTAACGGACGCTCCATAGACTGGGTTTCCCGATTTATCAACAACAATACCTATAATGTTGTTGTCTGTATTCTGCGCTCTGACCGGAATGCTCAAACAAACTAGTAAAGCCAGTATCAGAATCTTATTTTTTCTCATATAAATCAATATTCAAGTATTGTTTTAATCTGTTTCGTTGTCTCACATTACCAACCCGGATTCTGAATCAATCCATACCCTTTGTTAATTTCCGTTTGCGGGAATGGAGAAAGATACCATTTGGAATCAAATCCGTATGTCCACCAACGACGAACCGGTTTAGATAATTCAAACCTTTCATATTCAAATCGAGTAGGTTGCAATGCTCCTTTGTTCTTATCTCCTTCATTCCATTTTGTATTACCTGTCATGCGATTACCGGTATCATCCAAACGATAGGCAAGTAATCCATGCAGACGTTTCTCGAAACGATCGGCACGTTTGTAACGGACAAGATCAAAGTAACGGCTATCTTCAAGCCCCAATTCCCGAACACGTTCACACAGCAATTCTTCCAATAAGGCAGCTTTGTCAGAAAGTAAATTCTTATCTGTAACACACTCCGCCAAATCTTTTTTCAATCCCACGCGGGCACGTACTATATTCATTTGGTTAATAGCCCCCCGGTGATCGTTCTTAGCTTGAAGCAAAGCCTCCGCATAAGTCAAATAAATATCAGACAAGCGAAGATAAACCCACTGAGTATACTGACGTTGGTACTCAGTTCCCAAATAATATTTCATATTTTTATAACCGGTCGCATAGTTACCAGATTCAAGTGCCGCATTTTGTCCTTCATCGTATCCTCCTACCCACAATTCATAAGGTAAACCGGACATCGTTCCGGCACTCCAGTCTAACATCTTCGGTAGTCCATTCACCATGCAATGCTCATACAGACGAGGGTCACGAGTTAATACGATTTCCGACAATAGTTGTTCTCCATTTTTAAATGTTCCGGTCAAGAACATTTCATCCAACTTACCTTCTGTTTCCGCCTTTTTCCAGTCAAACGGAGTGCCGTCGGCCCATGGGAACATCTCCACATATTCCTGTGTAGGCGGATATTCAGTACGGCAAAGTGACGGAACAGCCCAAGAATGCCACATATAAGAACTTGAGTTGAAAGCGTCCGACATATTCGTGCGAACAGAATGTAAGACTTCCTTGCTGTTCTGACGAATATACCCCATACGATATGCCTGACGATACTGTTCCGGTGTTTCTTCCGAAGCCTTATTCAGGCTATACCCGCCTTGACTCTCCAGCTCTTTAAAGAATGCTTCACAAGCCTTCAAACAGTTATCCCAAAGCTCCGCACGATAGCCGCCGTACCATACCAGACGTTGCTGTTCAGCCTCTGAGTTTCCTCCTGCATATCCGTTGACATCGTTAAATAACGGAGAAGCGGCAAATTGCCAGATTTTGCATTTCAATGCCATCGCACCGGCCTTTGTCCAGTGTCCGGCCTTGCTAGCAAGATCGGCATCAGCATAAGCCCACACCAACCCGCCGGAATTGATAGCATCATCCAACATCTTTATCATGTAGTTAACAGTCTCCTCTACCGTAGCACGGGGGATTTCATAACCTGACTCCGTACCGGTGAATGAAGCATATAACAATGGAAGACCTCCATAATGACGGAACATATCAAAATAGCGCGCCGCAATCAAGCATTTAGCTTCTGCCACCAACTGAGTTTTTTCAGCATTATCCATACCCGGCACTCTATCTATATTTTCCATTAGCAACCAGCACCAACGCACTACTTCCCATACCATTTCCCGTGTATATGGGAAAATATTACCACGCGTGCCATAGTTGGCATTGAGAGAACCCAAATAATACTGCTGATATACAGTCGCATCACTAAAATAAAGTGACCAGCAGTCTGTTAGCGCATCCTTCTTTCCTAAATAAGGACTGGAAGAATCAGGAATATTACCGTTACTATCCGTATTATAAGGTAATCCGTAATACTGTCTACTGTAACAGGTATTCAAAAATTGGCGCGTATATTCCGCACTATTGAACACTGTGTCAATAGTAGCATTTCCGCCCGGTGCCTTATCCAAAAAAGAGTTTCCGAATTTAATTTCGTCCACACATGAAGTGGAAACCAAACAAACCGCCGCTCCCAACATTGCACCGATGAACCATTTATTTTGTAATTTCATTGTATCTTTCCTTTATCTATTTTAGAATCCTAATTTCAAGCTCAACGTATAAGCCTTGGACAATGGATAAGAAGGTGCATTAGTAGCTCTTGCCTCCGGATCACCCCACAAATAAGGTGTAATAGTCCACAAATTATATCCTGCAAAAGCCAACTGACATGTATTCAGTCCAAGTTTCTTCATTAATGGGAAGTGAAAATTGTATGCCACCTGAAGAGTTTTCAAACGCAAGTATTTGGCATCTTTCTCATATAAAGTGGAAGTAGCATAATTATTCTTTGCATTATCAATGGTAGCTCTCGGATACTCCGAAGATTGTGACGGATTTTCCGGTGTCCATGTATGATCTAAATGGTATGCCAACAATCCTCCCTGCTCGCTATTGGAAGATGAATAAAACGGTTGACGAAATACATCCGAAATCATACGACTTACATTCCAGGCCCCTGTCCATTGAGTACTTATTTCCAAATTCTTCCAACTGAATCCTAAATTAATACCTAGCATATATTCAGGATCGTCTGTAAAGCCATAGTCATAACTTGCATCATTTGCATCAATCTTACGGTCACCATTCAAGTCAACATATACTGCATCTCCATTTTGAAGAATACTCTCGTGAGTGGGGAACGGACGATTAAATGTCTGCTCATATAGCGCAGGTGTATCCTCATCATAGAAGCGCCAGAAAACATATTGACTACGCGAACCGATACGGTGTCCCTTCTGATATTGATATAAATTATTCTGCGGGGCTTCCTTCTTTTCAAGAATCTCATTCTGATTATAAGAAAGGTTAATACCCGCCCAATAACGGAAATTATCGCCAATCTTATCGTTCCATTTTAAAGAAAGTTCCCAGCCCCAACTGTCTACACTTCCTAAATTTGAATAGGGAGTAATGAACCCTAACATTCCCGGAGCTGTACCGTCACGCAAAAGGATGTCATTACGACGTTCTTTATAATATTCAAAGGTTGTTTTCAGACGGTCATCAAGGAAGTTAATATCAACACCATAGTTCCGTTTCAGAGCTTTTTCCCATGTCACAGCAGCATTATTCTTAGCTACCTCACGTGCCCCTAGACTAACAGTACCATTATCTGTACCGAATCCATATCCCCAAGCGTTAGTCGCTCCTCCACTTGCTGTTACACGATTCGCCAAATCACCTAAACCGACATTATATGGATCAGCCATATACATAAATCGCGATCCCCCAATATTATCGTTACCTACTAAACCGACACTGGCACGTAATTTCAAAAAGCTAACCACCGACTTCAAAGGACGGAAAAACTTCTCTTCACTCATCACCCAACCTATAGAACCAGCCGGGAAATAAGAAAAGCGCAAATCGGACGCAAAGTTTTCCGAACCGTTATAACCCACATTAAACTCTGCCATATAGCGGCTCTTCCAATCATAAGTGACACGTCCGACTAATCCGACATATCCATGAGGAATGTCCGAATATACTTTCGGATAATATTCTTTCTGTTGATTATATAAGAATAAAGCTGTCACTGTATGATCACCAAAAGTACGATTATAATTAAAGCTGGCTTCCATATACCAATTACGCGCTTTGCCTGTAGTATACGAATACTTCACATCTGTATTCTCTCCAAACTTACGATAAGCAATACTACCGTCATCCATCAATACAGGAGTGTATGTAGCAATAGACCCACCAGAACCTACTTTATTAACTGTAAATGAGCTGTTATAAGATCCTTTCACTTTAAAAGAAAGTCCTTTAGTCAAGAAGTCCATTTTTTGATCCAGAATCACATCTACATTCAGCGAATTGTTGCTGGTTTGGCTGAATCCATTTCCATAATATCCCATACCTGTACCTCCAGTAAATGGTAATTTCAGCCCGTCCGAATAAGTCTCATCGCTCGAATTTACTAATTTTCCGTCTATGATTCCCGGACTGGAGAAAGGAGTAGCATAATACATATTTTTAATCAATCCGGAAGATCCCTGACTCGTACGCGGTTGATCTGAATTATTCACATTACCACTAATATTGAATGACAAAGTAGTCGTTTTAGTGACATCCATATCCAAGTTTGTACGATAGTTAAACCGACGGTACTGATAGCTTAAATTATAAGGAAGATCAAACTCACTAAAAAGTCCTCCTTGCGTATAAGCACCTGCAGAGATGAAATAACGTACTTTATCTGTTCCTCCCGAGATGTTCAGATTATGCTGGCTCTGAAGCGTAGAGCTTTTCATAATATAGTCAGCCCATTGTATATTTGGGAAACGAATAGGATCGGAACCATCTGCAAATTTTTGAATCACTCCATCACTAAATAAGGCAGATTTGCCATCACCGGACATCATTTGATTATGAAAACGGGCATAGTCATAGGAACTTGCCTGTTCTACCATTTTTGTAGGCATCAATACAGAAGCAGAAGTAGTAAACGAAATTTTCGCCTTTCCTTCCTTTCCTCGTTTAGTTGTAATCAAAATGACCCCGTTTGCTCCACGAATACCAAATACGGCTGTTGCCGAAGCATCTTTCAAGATAGAAATGGATTCAATTTCATTCGGGTCGATATCACTCATACTTTCACGATCCACACCGTCTACCTGAATTAACGGTGAAGAATTTTCCCAAGTAGCTTTACCACGAATAAAAATTTCAGCGGCATCCGCTCCCGGCTCACCGGAATATTGTACGGTAGTCAAACCTGTCATCTGCCCTCCTAATACATTGGAAACCGAACCTACAGATACACGGGTCAATTCTTCTCCCTTCACACTGGCGATAGCTCCTGTCATAGTCACTTTCTTCTGCGTGCCATAAGCTACAATCTCCACCTCTTCAAGAGCAGTCACATCCTCTACCAGGATGATTTTCATATCATTTTTTGCTACAACTGTTTTATCAGTATAACCTATAAAAGATACTTTCAGTTTAGTACCGGGACGTACATTTATTCTAAATACACCGTCAATGTCGGTAATTGTACCGTTAGATGTTCCTTCCGCAAGTACACTTGCTCCAATTATCGGTTCGCCTTGGCTATCTACTACTGTTCCTTTTATAGTACTTTGCTGCTGTACAACTTCGATGGCTGCCGAAGCTGTTTGCAATCCCCATGCAGGTGCAAAAGTTGCTATAGTGAAAAACAGAGCGACAGGTAAGGTTGTCCCCTTTATAAAGTTTTTCTTATTCATATATGTATATGTTCATGATATAAGTATAGTTGACGGACTTTATATACCGTCATGTTTATTTTAGAATGCGAGCATCATACGGAAATAGCCGGCGCCTTCATTACGTCGTTTATCATTTATTACTCCCGTAGAAAAATTGTGTTGGTATACAATTTGTGTATTTCCAGTTCGCTCTGCATTACTCCAATGGCGAGAACCTTCAAGTAGTTCATCTCCTCCTACTGCTTTTAACCTCGCATTAATTGTTGATTTCAGCCGGAACAACAAGTCTAATTCTTTCAATGAAGCAAGGAACCAATCAGAAGTAATGTTAGGCACGACTACTTTTGTACGATATGCTTGAACAAAGTTCACACCCGCTTGACATGCATTTTCCCATGAAGGAGAGTTTATCATTAGTTCGGTATGATTATAGCCCAAGAATGGCAGAGCTGCTACACCTTCAGCATCAGTAGTCTTTGTATCAGTATTAATAAACTTGCCAGTCCAGTCATCGTCACTATTAAACCAATTACCATAAAAATAGTCTCTTGACTGCGGAGAAAATACGGAAGTTTTTGAGTCGTTATATTCAGCATAATTCATAGCAACGACTAACCCATGAGTACACCCCGGATGATCACGGCGCAAAGCATCCTGCGTTTCCGTATATGCCTCGTGCGTCACAGAAGGCTGTATATTCCCTACATAACATACAATACCAATTACATTCTCCGGCACCGTTTCCGCATCTACTGAAACTATTTTTCCGTCCGCACAAAAATAATCCCCTACCTGCAAAGTATGGTTAATCTTACTCTTATCTTCGATGGTATACATCTTCGCCGTTCCTCCTTCCAAAGTACCTTTAGCTTCGTATTCCATTTCACTTACTCCTGTATAAGTACCCTTTATGGAAAATTCCTTATTCGGGTTAACCAAAAAGCGGTATGTATCCGTACTTTCCTGATAATAAGGAGTTGCTTGAGTATTGTTCACTGTAAACGAACCGGCAGCCAAAGGTAACAGATAATCATCTATACCACCATTTGTAAAGCTATAGGTCAAATTAGGCATCTTTACTACCGCAAGAGCCATCCGATGTTGCATAGTAAAAGCGATCTGCCCTTTCAAACGATCCCCCTGAACACTACCCGTGCTGGTCATCAAATCATATTGTGTATAATTTCCTTCATTTTGTTCACTGCCTATTTTCCAATTGTTAACATACGTTTCAAAAGGATCTACCTTAGTAGGATCAAAAGTCACATTCGCATTATACGGATAGTATGCATAAAAAGTCATCCGCTGAAATTGTGAACCTTTGTATTCAATAGGATCCCCTCCATCAGTCAATTCCCAATAGCCATCTGTCAGTGTGAATTTCCGATTCTTGATATCCTCTACCACCGTTTCTCCTCTTACCGCAAATATACCGATAGCATCTCCGTTAGAAAATCGGGTAGTATATCCATTCTCTGTAGCACGTGTCTTACCACTTTCGTCCATAAATCCTTCATCAGACACACTAATCTGAAATCCCTGCAAAGAATCCGGGGTTTCTCCGGTCAGTTCTTCATTTTGAGAGCAAGACGCAACTACGGCTGCGCCAGCCAGAAAAAGCATTGATATATAATTATATATTTTCATAAATCTCATGTTTATATTTTTAGCATTTTTATCTATATTAGATTGGTAAACAGATCACTTCACAACAGGCTGTGGAGTTACGGTTTCTTCTGTAATATTCCAACTAGGATTGGTTATCTCTGTTCCAGTTTCAGCTATACTCGGATCGGATGTTATAGGATCGTGGTTTTCATCCTCCCATCCTATTATTTGCGTTTGTTCTGTAATCGTCAACACATAATTATTGTCCTCGTATTTATTTGTCTTGATGATATAATTATAAGAAAATCCTGATTTCAGTTCTGTCAAGTTAGCAAACTCGGCTTCATAAAGATAACCGTTCATTCTAGCTTGGATAGTTACTTTGCCTTGCACCTTCTGTGGCAGTAAAATAGCTTGTACTGTATAATTATCCTGCTCTCCTATTTTATCCCAATATATATCATCTTTGTCCGTAACAGGGTCTTCACTGACTGTTGTCTCCCCTGTTTTAGGATTAAATGTACCATTATTCTTAAGCCCAATAAGATAGCAAGTTATATCTGCTAAGTCCACACCTTCGCCAGCTTGAAACTCCAATCTAATACGACTCATCACATGATTGAATGCTAATGTCACGTTCGGGGTTTGTGATGTAGCCTTCCCTTTGGCAAAAAGAAAATCTATCTTCGCACGTTCTTCTGCTGTAGCTTGATTGTCACTGGCTGTAGTCACTTCCAATACAGGTTGTTCTTCACCTGATGTACCAGAAAATGGAGCGTATGCCACTACATCATACTCTCCGGAACCTAATACCCAAATTTCTTCTGCATTTCCTCCTTTTGCTGCAAAAAGACCATTGCCCTTGTATTTGTAATGAATATTCACTTGTTCCGTACCACAAGTGATTCCTACCGAGTCTTCAGCCTCCCAGTTTGTTTCCGTAGCTCTTGTAACAAGATTGCTAGCCTCATGATTGTTTATTACTGCACTAAAAGAAACTTTCGCTCCCGTATCACCGGTAAACTGAATATCAGTTTCTTTAATATCGTTGCTACATCCTGCTAAAAGTAGTAAGGCAACAGCAGTTGTGACATAGTTTTTTTTCATACCATGTTTTTTAAAGTTAAACATATTTTTGTTGATTAGTAAAATCGTCGTAAAGTAAAAAAGACAATGGCTGCATTCTTTTCCAACCAGCAATTGAAATAAATGAAGCATTTTTTTTGTTGTTTTCCATATCTATTAGGTACATCTGTTAAGTTAAACAAAAGTTAGATTCTCTTTTTAAAAGCAATTTTTCACACTCTACCTGTGAAAAAGTGTTGCAAACATAACGACTTAATCAAGATATAGCAATGCAGAATCGTACAAATGCATGGAAAATACCGTCTTTTGCACGATATTCCATGCTGTAGGAGCGATTTTCGATTAGTACCTAATGACTATGAACCTTTTTGTTTCTATTTTATTGTATGGAAAATAGTAATTTATAAACCTAAAAATGATATGGCGAATTTTTCAATTGTAGTTGTTCCAACTAAAAAATTATCAAATGGCAGACATCGAATAAGGATAGCCGTAGCACATCATTCTCAAACTAGATATATATCTACCCAATTTACTTTGGATTCTGCCAATCAACTAAAAAATGGTCGAGTAGTAAGGCATGAGAATGCAGCGAATATGAATGCCTGTCTTCGGAAACTAATCAATGAGTATGAAGAAATTGTTACATCGATCAGCTATTTACCAGCAATTTCATGTACCGAACTTATACGTATAATTACTTATGAACAAAAGAAAAAAGGTATAACCTTTCAAGCTGTTGCAAAAGAATACATGAATTTCATGAAAGGAGAAGAGCGGGAGAAATCTTATAAACTTTATAAGATAGCTTCCGAAAGATTAGTCAAATATATGAAAGGGGATTTTCCTTTAATTCAATTGACACCTATACATATCCAAGGATTTGCCAAAGTTCTTCACGAGGAGAATCTGGCAGATACAACTATCAGAATATATCTGACTTTAATAAAGGTGATAGTAAATTATGCCGGTAAGATGAATTATGTATCTTACTCCATTCATCCTTTTGTCCTTTTTAAGATGCCGACAAGTAATGTGCGGGAACTTGATTTGTCAATAGATGAACTGAAGAGAATACGTGATGTCCGGCTTTTAAAGTCTTCTTTATCCATGGTGAGAGATATTTTTATGCTTACCTATTATTTAGGCGGTATCAACCTGAGAGATTTATTAGCATATGATTTTAAAAATAAGAACGATATGCGTTATGTGCGTCACAAAACACGTAATAGCAAGAAGGGAGAAAATGAAATTGTATTTACTTTGCAGCCTGAAGCAAAAGTGCTTATAGATAAATATATGTCGAGAAATGGGCATTTGCAGTTTGGTAAATATTCATCTTATAAACAAATATATAGTTTAGTCTTCCGACATATAAATAAGGTAACAGAACTTTCGGGGGTAAAGAAAAAGGTTACTTACTATTCCGCCCGAAAGACATTTGCACAACACGGATATGATTTAGGCATTCAAATTGAAAAAATAGAATACTGTATCGGACACAGTATGAAAAATAACCGTCCTATCTTTAATTATATTAAGATTATGCAAGAACATGCCGATAAGGTGTTCCGTGCCGTACTTGACCAATTGCTATAGTATAGATAGTTTTTCACTGCTATTTTTATTTCCTTCTTTTGCTAATCGATTTCATTCCGATCGCTATCTTTTTTTCGTTCCACTATAGTTATCCGCAAAGTACACTATAGTTACCCTTGCGGATAACTATAGTCAAACGCAAAGATAACTATAGTGGAACGAAGAAAGATTCGCATACCGGATAACTCATAATAGGTAAAAAAGATATTAATGGTACTAATTGTTCAAATCCTATCCTCAATTGATTGCTAACTACATGTAGTCATTTGACTCACAGTCGGTTATGCTAAAAAAGAGAATCTAACTTTTGTTTAACTTTATAATAAATATGC
>OKTE01000534.1_pt1 | contig 16328 bp, 13 predicted proteins | sample 1606151 | NCBI WGS metagenome assembly OKTE01 (sample SAMEA3879527, study PRJEB24766) | human gut metagenome | biome: human-associated habitat; feature: feces | place: USA | collected 1985/1987 | reverse complement strand
ATTCCCTTCTTTCACGGACATGGGAACCACCCTGCCGCTGAAATGAGGCGCCAGCAGCGTTTCCAGGGCCCCGCGCCGTTCTTCCGGCACCAGGTCCACCTTGTTTAGAACCACGATCATGGGCTTGTCACCCGCACCCAGTTCGTTGAGAACCTCCAGAGTCGTTTCATAATGGCGCACGGCTTCCGGATCGGAAGCGTCCACCACCTGAATCAGGAAATCCGCCAGAACGGCTTCCTCCAGCGTGGACTTGAACGCTTCCACCAGACGGTGCGGAAGGTTGCGGATGAAGCCCACGGTATCCGTCAGCAGCAGCGGCTGCCCATGGGGAAGCTCTATCTTCCGCGTTGTGGTGTCCAGCGTGGCAAAAAGCATATCCCTGGCCATGACTTCAGACCCGGACACCAGGGACAGGAGGGAGGATTTTCCGGCATTGGTATAACCTACAATGGCGGCCGTGGCGACGGCCTGGCGCTCCCGTTCCTTGCGCTGCGTGGCGCGCTGACGGGTCACCAGGACCAGTTCCCTTTGAATAGCCTCAATTCTGGCGCGCGCCAGGCGACGGTCCACTTCAATCTGCTTTTCACCTTCCCCCCTGGCGGCTCCGCCGCCTCCCTTGCCGCCGCCGGAGCCCCCGCCCTGGCGGTCCAGGTGGTTCCACATGCGGGCCATGCGCGGCAGGGAATACTGCATGCGGGCCAGTTCCACCTGCAGGGTAGCTTCCCGTGTCCGGGCGCGCCTGGCAAAGATGTCCAGAATGACCTCTTCACGGTCAATGACGCATTCGTCAACAAGCCGTTCCCATTCCCTCTGCTGGGAAGGGGAGAGCATATTGTCAAAAACAACGCAATCCGCCCGGCAATCCAGCGCCAGCTGCTTCACTTCCTGCGCCTTTCCGGTGCCGCACAGGAATTTGGCGTGCATGTCCCTGGACTTGACGAGGTGCTTCCCTGCGATGCCGATGCCGAGATTGGAGACAAGGTCTTCCAGCTCATCCAGCATGGCCTGTTTTTCCCCGGCCTCGGAGGGATCGAAGTAAATGGAAACGAGCATGGCCCGTTCCACCATTTCCGGTTTTTCGCGGATTTCAAACATACAGAGAAGTTAACGGAACTGCTTGCTGGAGGTAGGCTGGTAATCCTTCAGAGCGAAGTCCGCGGGCTTATGACAATCACAACTGCATGAAGAGAGGAAGCCGGCCACGCATGCCAGCGTCAGAAAGCTGATCAGTCTCATGCGGCTATGAGACCCGCACGAAGTACCCTAGGCAAGCAAATTTTACTTCATCACCATTACTTTTCTCCAAATCCGGAACAAAGGCATTTGCCCGGACGGTTTTCCTTTTTTCCGGCCCGGGGGCAGCCGGCAAAACACGCGGCGGGGGCAGAAACCTGCCGGCGGCAGCAATCCGCCGCCTTTCAAGGGCCTTTATTCCCTTCCGGAATCAACTTGATTTTCCATCGTCTCCCGGCAGCCCTTCCTCCGCCTCCAGACTGTTCATCCATAAATTCCATTTTTCAATGAAAGAGCGGTCCATCTGAAGCAATGCTTTTTCCTGCTGTGCGGAGGAAATGGTTCCCGTCAGCCTGCCAAAAATAAGCAAAGGCTTGGAATACGTATCCTCCAGGGAAGAAAATTCCGCAGGCTGCTTCTGGCGGCATTCCCGCGCCAGAGCATGCAGGGAGTTGAACGGAAGCTCGTTCCAACTGACCTGGTACGCACCGCTTCCTTCCCGGCTGTCCTGAGGCTCCACGGTCAGCAGATGTCCCTTCATTCCTTTCAGGCGCACCCTGGAGCCATCTCTGAGCACCAGAGTTTTCCCCGGTTTCTTTTCCAACAGTACGGGCAAAAGTTTCTCCATGCGGGAGAACAACGGCAGCATCTGGTCCGTCATTTCCCGGCGCATGGCCAGACGGGCTTTCACCGCAGGAGAGGAAATGACTTTTTCCGCCTCTCCATAAACAGTGGAAACTTTCTCATAATCACCGGTTTCCTTCATGATGCCCTCCGCTTCCCGGCAGACGTCTTCATAACTTCTGGATTGGGCGGCCAGCAGGATTTCCCTCCTCTTTTCCTCCTCCAGTTTTTTTTGCATCTCTTCCGCCTTTTTCCTTTCAGACGCCTTCACGGCTTCCGCAGCCTCCCAGTCCCGCGCAGCCTGGTACTGCATCCTCAAATGATCCAGTATTCCTTCCAGCGCGGCATAAGCCGGAGACATGGAAGGAACTTCCCCAATGACCATCTGTTCCCGCAGGAAGTCCGCCGCGGACCGTTTGGCCTCTACTTCAGCCACCGTTTTTTCCGGCATGTCCTGAAGACGTTTCAAGCGCGCGTACTGGTCCGTATACTTCTCCAGGTTGCTGAGCCACGCGGAAGCCAGCTCACGGACGTTCCTGTCCCGGTCATCCGCCGCATCAGCGGCCACCCGATCCAGAAAGCCGCCGTATTCCGTCCATCTCCCGGCAAAGTACCAGGATTTCAGCGCCATGCCCACATAATAATGCACGGCCAGGTCAGAATTGGAGCGCAGCCCCGGCATCCGGGAAGACCAGTCTGCGGAGCTCAGGTACATGACCAGGTTGCCAATATCCCTGGAACGTTCCAGTTCCTCAGGGTCCCCGCAGGCTTCCATCTTTCTGCCCAGTTCTTCCAGACGCTTCACCCCTTCCGGGAACTGGCCGCGCACCCACATGCACAGAACCTGGTTCAAACCGGCCCAAAGGGATGTGGACAGGGGGCAGTCCGGCTGAGCCGCCAAATCGCCGAACATGGCGGCGGCTTTCACCAGATCCCCACGGTTCAGGGATTCCTGGGCTTCGTTAAACAGTTTGCCGAAGCGTATGCTGCGCTCCAGCCGCGATTCCGCCGCCTCCCTGTCTTCCAAGGCTGCTTCCGCCGCAGGAGAAATAGGCGAAGGCGGAGTTACGGGAGAAGGAGCTCCATCCTCCCGCCATTCCGCCCATCCCCAAACGCCCAACGCCAGCGCCACTACGGAAACAATGGAGGAGGCAACGATGATGCGGCATTTCCTGCGCCGTGCGTGCCGGGCCTCCACCGCGCGCCGTTCCGCCCAGGTGAGACCGGATTCCTGCATGGCCCGGGCGTATTCCTCCTGCGCCTGTTCCACGGCATCCATCAATTCGGGATAGGAAGAAAACCTGTCTTCTTTATTAAAAGCCATCAGTCTGTCCACAATGAAACAGGTCATTGGAGAAATGTCGTTCACCACCTGCTCCAGAAGAGGGAGATTTTTCTTGTTCTCCAGAAGAATATCGGAAGACTGGGAAGCGTCCACACGGGGAGGCGCACCTGCCAGCAAATGGTACATGGTAGCACCCAAAGCGTACATGTCCGTACGGAAGTCCTCCTCTCCTCGCAGCAGCGTTTCCGGCGCGGCGTAATAAGGAGTAACCCATATTTCCCGCTCCATGTCGGATTCGCTATGAAGCAGGGACAGGCCGAAATCCACGATTTTGACGACTCCGTCGGGGGACAAAAGAACATTGGCGGGCTTGATATCCCTGTGCATAAGGCCCGCATTCCATGCGGCGTCCAGCCCGCGCACGATATCCAGCGTCAGGCGCAGCACCCTGTCTTCCGGCACACGTTCCTCCGCAGCAATCAGGGCATCCAGGCCATTGCCCTCCACCAGCTCCATGGCAATGTAAAAAAGGCCCTGGTCACGCCCAACGGCATAAAGCTGCACCAGGTTTTCATGGGAAACCCGCGCCATGATCCGGGCCTCCCGTTCAAAACGTTCGCAACGCAGGGCATCCCCGGCATAAGCATCATTCAGCACTTTCAGGGCCACTTCCCGCCCCAGAACGGCATCCTCCGCCCGGAACACCACGCTCATGCCGCCTTTTCCCAGTTTTCCGGTAATACGATAAGGCCCCATGCGCGTTTTTACACGCGTCAGCGCCTGGCAGCCCGGGCAAATGGCGTTGGCGTACGGAGGCAGCAGGGAAACATCCATGGGCTGTCCGCACGCCGGGCAATTGACGACGTTTTCTTTCTGGGGAACCATGAACGCAGGGCGGCGGAACGGGAATCAGAAAAAAGGAAGGAGGAAAAATGGCGCGGATTGTCCGCCCCCCTCCGAATATGAGCAGGGAGGGCCCCCAGCCAGGGCCCCTCCCGCAAATTTGATTAATCCCGTCAGGAGAGAGCCGGAAGGGAAGCGGCGGCTACGGCCTGTCCGTGGCGCTTGGTCTTTTCATCCGGCACGCGGAGCTGGATCTTCAGCTCGGGGAATTCGGTGCGCAGCACTTCTTCCGCCTTGTCAATGATGATCTGGCCGCCGTCTCCGGAAGCCACACGGCCCAGGAAGAGCAGGTTGCGGATATCATAGAACCTGGCGTAATGGGCAATGGCATAGCCGAAGTGCACGCCGATGGTTTCATAAATCTTGCGGGCGCGTTCGTCGCCTTCCGCCATGGCGGCCTGAACCTTTTTAAGCTGTTCCGGGAAGGGCATTCCTTCAAACTGGAAGCCGGCGCGGGGGGCCAGGCGGGCCACAGCCTGCTGGGAGAAATAAAGGGCGCCTACGCCCATATCCTTGGACCATTCGTCCACTCCGCCTTCCTCCGAGTAGTCCACAGGGGCAAAAGCCAGTTCATTCAGCCAGGGCTTGATGTGGCCTTCCGGATCCACGTAGCCGGCGGCCTCGGAGGTGCCCATGGCCACGCCGAGCACGGCGTTATCGTTCATGCCCATGGCCCCTGCGAGGGCGGTGACTTCACCGTCATTCACCACTTCAAAGGGAATGTTGTTCCATTTTTCCTTCTGGAGGGTGCGGAACACCTTGCCGAGAGTCTTTTCAATGTCTTCCTGGCTGACGCCGCGGAACAGGGAGGAGGTGCGTACTTCACTGTTGATGATCACGCCGGCGGAGGATCCGCCGATGGCGTCCACCCGGGGGAGATGAGCGGCGGCGCGTTCCAGAGAATCCTGAATTCCGTCAATGTGATACTGGGGATCCTTCTGGAAGTAAGGGTCCCAGACCACTTCCTCGGAATAAACTACTTCCCCATTCACCACGGCGGCGCATTTGCGGTCGGAACCGCCCAGGTCAAAACCGATGCGGCATCCGTCCAGGTTGCGGCCCAGTGTCATGGAGCCGGAGTATTCCTCGGGAAGTTCTTCCACGGAAACCTTTTTCACTTCAATCGGGGAGCCGTAAATCTTCTTGCCGATGAAATCCCAGTCGAATTCGCGGATACCGCCCTTGCAATAGCGGGAGGCCAGCATGTCCGCAATAGCGTCATCCCCGGCGACGAGGATGATATTGCCGCCCTTCTGCCACAGCAGGAATTTCACAATGCGCTCCACATAGGTTTCATTCAGGGCAATGTTTTCTCCGGTATGGGGAAGAAGCTTGCCGGACCAGCGGAAACAGGTCCCGTCATTGCGGGTCAGAGCGATATCCACTTGATGAGAAGCAGGATCGGCGGCGGCTTTGGCCTCAAAAGCTTGATTCCAAAGAACGGCCGGCACGAAGCCGGGGTCCAGCACAGGCGTGATTTTGGGTTGAATATTCATGGCGATAATCCGTTGGGAACGTAGCATACCCGCTTTTCCTTGAAAAGTATTCATTCCCTTTCCTTATGATTTTTTTTGCGGAATGAGGGGAGATAGCTCATTTTCTGCTGGAAAATCACCGTGTTTCCACTAAAGAGACAGGAGCTTTTCTTCCGGCGCGGCCCCCTGGAAGGGCGGCCCATTCCACACATGCCTATTCCATGAATGAATTAACGGACCAGCTCATTACCCTGTTCTCTTCCATCCTGATTACCGTCATGTTCCTCGCCGTGGCGGTAAACATATTCCGCCGGAATCATGCGCCTGATACCCGGCATCCGCTGAAATGGCGCATTCCCGTAGGCCATCTGGACATGCTGGACATCGCCATGTGCGGCATCATCGTGCTTTACTTCAGCCTGGGGGCCCTGTTGGCGGCAGCCACGCCTCCGGGTGCTTCCGCTCCGCCCAGCACAACCAACATGGAGCTGGACAGCTACAAGGTTTTCAACGGAACCTGCCTGAATCTCATTCTGGCCTTCGTCCTGCTGGTGCGCATGTTCCATACGGGCCGGATGGAGGCGCTGGGATTGAAAAAACATTCCCTGAAGGTCCTCCTCTACGCTCCGGCGGCAGGTTATCTGCTGGTGCTGGCCATCCATTTCCTGCTGGACAAGGCGGGCCTGTTCCAGTGGATTGAACACGCCACCAACGCCCCGGCCGAACAATCCATTGTTTCCGTGCTGAGGCATTCCAGCGACATTCCCCTGATCACGGTTATCTGCTTCAGCGCCGCCATCGCCGCCCCTCTGGTGGAGGAACTTATTTTCCGCGGTTATCTGTACCCGATCATGAAAAAATACACGGGCGTCTGGTTTGCCCTGATCACCACCTCCCTCCTCTTCGGCATCATCCACGTCAGCCTGGTTCCGTTCATCCCCCTGGCAATCTTCGGAGCCGTACTGGTGCTGCTGTACGAATACACGGGCAGCATCTGGACGCCCATCATCGCCCATTGCATTTTCAACACCGCCACTCTCATCAACATTCTGTATCCCGGCATCCTTCTTCCGTATGGAACCTGAGCCCAGCATCCGGCAGACGGGAGAGGATGCGCTGGTAGCCCGCCTCCTGCCCCTGATGCCTTCCAATCCGTCCCTGGAAACGGGGCCGGGAGACGACTGCGCCATCATCCGGGGGTCAGGAAACCGCCAGTTGCTCCTGAAAACGGACTGCGTGGTGGAAGGCATGCATTTCCTGCCCGGAACGGCCCCGGAGCTAATCGGGAGGAAGGCGCTGGCACGGGCCGTTTCAGACATAGGGGCCATGGGCGGCACGCCCCTTCACGCACTGGTGACCCTGTTCGTGCACGCAGACCGCCCCATCTCCCAGGTGGAAGGAATTTACCGCGGCATGGGGAGGCTGGCGCGGCAGTTCGGCATCAGCATCGCCGGGGGGGAAAGCTCCGGCCTGCCTGCTGACGGGCTTATCATCAACGTGGCGCTGACCGGAGAAGTGGAGGAAGGCAAAGCCGTACTGCGCAGCACGGCGCGGGCGGGGGATCTGATTGCCGTAACGGGAACGCTCGGCGGCAGCTTTCCCACCGGTCACCATCTTTCCTTCATGCCGCGTGTCAGGGAAGGGGGCATCCTGGCCGCCTCCGGCGTAGCCACCTCCATGATGGATCTTTCCGACGGGCTGGGCACCGACCTCCCCCGGCTGGCGGCCGCCTCCGGGCTTGGGTTCCGTATTCATGAAGAGCTTCTTCCCGTGCGCCCGGGGTTCACTGCGGCCCAGGCTGTAGGGGATGGGGAGGATTACGAATTGCTGGTGACCTTCCGTCCCGGCGACCGAGAACGGGCGGCACGACTGGCCGCGGAGCATTTTCCGGAAACGCCTCTCACCGTCATCGGGGAAATGACTGCGGAAACGGCCTCCGCCCTTCCCCCAGGTTACAGGCACTTCAGCTAGCCCGTTAAGAATCGGGGGCAGAGCCACGCAAAACGCCTGCGGAATTATTCCGCCGCCTTTTCCTCCTCTTTCTCCCGCTGCATGTAAGGCAGGAGCTGTTCATACGCGTCTTTGCCCAGATAACGCTTGATGGAACGCTCCGGCGTTTTGAAAATGTCCACCAGGATCAGGCAGTCCAATACGTCGCCAAAATGCTTGTCCACGCTGAAGGAAAGAATTTTGCCGTTCAATTTCAGATATTGGCGGAGCAATACGGGAATGCCCTTGCCATCCTCTTCTATATCAGCGACCAATTGAGACAGCCCCTGGGCATCTGCCAGCCCCAGAGGGAGGATGCATGATTCCGACCTCTTCAGATCCGCTTTACGGGGCGGATTGTAGGCCCTCACCTCATTCACCAGCACGGGCTCCATTTCATGCGCCTTCAGATAGGAGACGATGAGGGCGCGGGAAAGGTTGGTGTAATCCCGGGAAATGCTGACCGTGCCGAACAGGTAGCGGTAATGGTGGTTGCGGGCCATGAACTGGCCGATGCCCTCCCAAATGAAACCGAGAGCCAGCGGCCTCTTCTGGTATTCCGGAACAATGAAGGCGCGCCCCATTTCCAGAGAGCGGTCCAGCACCCGCAAAGCGGCAGGGGAAAAGGAAAAGTATTCCCCGTTGTACAGCCCTTTGACACCGTAGCGGGCAAGGATTTTGTCCGTTTCCCCCATGCGGTAGGCGCCCACAATTTTCTGGTGCGTTCTGTCCCACAGGAACAGGTGCTTGTAATGGTTGTCGTATGTATCCAGGTCGCAGGCGTTGCCGGAACCTTCCCCTACCTGGCGGAAAGTATATTCCCGCAAACGCCCTATTTCAATAAGGATATTGGGGATTTGCAGGGCATCCGCCACGTACACGTCCCAATCTCCATTTTCCTGACGGGCATGCAGACACTCCGGGGGCAGCGCGTCGATTTCCGCCTGCATATCCTGCACGGAAACGGGGGAGGTCAGCGCGGCCATCTTCGCCTTCCGGTCCTTTTTGTGCACATGGGGGCGGCGGCTTTTTTCATAACTTTTACCCAGCAGATAGGTGCGCAGGCGCAGATGGGAGACGATGGCTTCATCGGAATCATACTGTCCAAGCTGGCTGAACGGAATGGGCTTGCCTACCACAATGCGGTGTGTCCGGCGGCCGTCCCGACCCACTTCACGGGGAAGGAACGCCACGCGCGCCTTGCGGTTGATCAGGGAAATGCCCTGGAACAGCAGGCTGTTGCGCCCCGGGAAATATACGGGCACCACCGTCGCTTTCGTCATGCGGATAATGGCGGCGATATTCGCGTTCCAGGGGTCGTCCGTCACCCTTTTGTGAGCCAGGGAAAAACTGGAGACCGTGCCGGCGGGGAAAATGCCCAGAACCCCGCCCTGCCGCAGCCAGGAAATCATCTTGCGCATGCCGGAAAGATTTTTGCGCCGGGCGTTCTCATCTTCATACACGTCCACCTTGATGAGCCAGGGATCCAGCTCCCCGCACAGGGAAAGCTGCTCGTTGACCAGGATGCGGACATCCTCTCTTACGCGGGTAAGCAGCTCCCCGAACATGATGCCGTCCGACAAGCCGTGCGGATGATTGGCAACGACGACGACAGGCCCTTTCTTAGGAATATTTTCCAGGTCCCCCGGGCGCAGCTGAAGCTTCAGGTTCAAATGCCTGGAGGCAAGCTGAAAGAAATTTTCCTGAGAACCGGATTCTTTGTCGCGCACGATCTTGTCGTACGCCTTGTTCAGGCGTTCCAGGCCCAGCAGCTTTTCGGCGGACGCGGCCACCAGAGCAGGCAGACGCGTATTCTCGTCCAAAATGTCTCTGATGTCCACCATCTTCGGGTGTTTGAGCTGGGCCATGCCCCGCTGTATAACGGATTTACGGGAAAAAGTGAAACTCTTTTTGCAACGCCCTTCGGAACGCAGTCTTGATTTCCACAGGGCTCAAAGCTACAATTCAAACGGCTTTAGCCCCCATTTCCAACTCAGAAGACACTCATGCATCCAGCCATCGCCATTGACGGCCCCGCCGCCTCCGGAAAATCCACCGTCGCCAAGCTCATCGCGGACCGCCTCGGCTATACGTTCATCAACACCGGGGCCATGTACCGGGCCGTTACCTGGTACATGCTGGAACAGGGCATCAACCCCGCGGATACAGCAGCCGTTCTGGAATCTCTGCCGTCCGTGCCCCTCTCCTTCGGCAAGGACGGCAGCCAATCCGTAGTTCTGTGCGGACAGCATGTGCTGGGCGAAGAACTCACGAGCCAGCAGGTCAACGACCATGTTTCCACCATTGCGGCCATCCCGGAAGTACGCGCCCTGCTGGTGGAACGGCAACGGGAATATAACCGCCGGGAACCCGTCGTGATGGAAGGAAGGGACATAGGCACCGTGGTTTTTCCGGATACGCCGTTCAAGTACTTCGTCACCGCCTCCGAGGAAGTGAGGGCCGCGCGCCGCGCTGCGGAGGGACTGACGGACTCCATCGCGGAGCGGGACCGCAAGGATTCTTCCCGCGCCACCGCCCCGCTGGCGCAGGCGCCTGACGCTCTTCTGGTGGATACGTCAGACATGACGATTGACCAGGTCGTCCGTTTCATCACCGACAACATCCAACAAAAACTCTCCTCCAGATGAACTCTTTCTACTGGGTTTTCTACACGCTCTTCAAAAGCATTTCCAAAGCCTTCTTCTCCTGGAAAGTCGTCAACCGGGAAAAACTCATCGAAGACGGCCCCGTGCTCATCGTCAGCAATCACCAGAGCTTTCTGGATCCGCCCATGCTGGGCATTTCTTATGAGGACGGCATCTATTTTTTCGCACGCAATCCGCGGTATCTTTCCCACACGCAAGACGCTGTTCCAGGGCATTTTCAAATGGGCCCTGCCCCTCTGCCAGGCTATCCCCATTGACCAGGAAAACCCGGATGCCGCCAGCCTCAAGCACGTGATACGCCTGCTGAAATCCGGCAAGCGCGTACTCGTGTTTCCGGAAGGCTCCCGCACGCCGGATGGTAAAATCCATGACGGCATGGGCGGGATCGGCCTCATCCTGAGCAAAACGAAAGTTCCCGTGCAGCCCCTGCGCATCAGCGGTGCGTATGAAGCCTTTCCCATCGGCGCCCGGTTTCCCAGGCTCCGCCCCGTCACGGTCACGGTGGGAGACCCCATCCCCTTCACGCCGGCGGAACTCAACGCCAAAGGAAAAGATGCATACCAGCACCTGACGGACAAAATCATGGACGCCATCCGCTCCCTCCCTGCGGAATAACCCCTTTTCCCGGCCCCATGATCTCCAGGCTGAAATTAATGGACTTCCGTTGCTACGGAAGCTTCTCCTGGCAGATTCCGCAGCAGGGGGCCATCATCCTGGGAAACAACGCCCGGGGAAAAACCAGCCTGCTGGAGGCCGTTTGCTTCCTGCTGCGCCTGCAATCCCCGCGCACAGCCCGGACCGGGCCTCTGGTCTCCCACGGAAAACAATCCTTCGGCATCCGCGGAGAACTTCCGGGGCAAATCCGGCGCATCCTGTGGGCGCCGGACGCTCCGGACCTCCGCGTCAACGGAGAGCCCCGCAAAGACCAGCGCAGCTACCTGGCGGACAGCTATCCCGTGGTATGGATGGGGAATGACGACCTTTCCCTGGTGCAGGCCGGCGCGGACACCCGCCGGAAATATATGGACTTTCTGGGCAGCCAGTGGCATCCAGGCTACAGACTGGCCCTGTTCAGCTACCGCCGGGCGCTGAAAACGCGCAATTACCTGCTCAAGCACAGGCACCGGGACAAACTCCAGCTGGACGCCTACACGCGCCAGCTGGCCCTGCACGGCACGGAACTGAGAAACCTGCGCGCCCATCTGCTGGCGCTCCTGGCGCCCCATATCGCCCTGGCCTACCGCAATATCGGCGGAAGGCAGGAACAGGTCTCCATCGCTTACCGCGCCTCGGAGGAAGGAGACCTGTATGAACGGCTGTGCGCCTCCATGGACCGGGACATCCGGTACGGACAAACCCAGAACGGCCCCCACCGGGATGACCTGGACATCACGCTGAACGGCAGAAACGCCGCTCAATTCGCTTCCGAAGGGCAGCAGCGCACCACCGCCATCTCCATGAAGCTGGCGCAGTCCTCCCTCCTGACGGAAGAAACGGGACATACACCCATCCACCTGATTGACGATGTCTTCGGGGAGCTGGATCCCACGCGCCGGATAGCCTTTCTGCAGTCGCTTCCAGCGGACGCGCAGAGCCTCATCACCACCACCCATCTGGACTGGCTGCACGATGCTCCGTGCCCCCTGCCAGCCTTCCGGCTGGAGGATGGAACCCTTGCCCCCCTCTGAAAAAGCGCGGACAGAAACAACGAACAGGCGTCCGCCTGCGGCATTTCCGGGACGCTATTCCTTCACCCATACGTTCAGGATTTCCACAATATACATTTTATGGAAATCCCCGGCGGCATACCACTCCGGCACAATAGATTTATCCAGAAAGGCTTCCGGGTTAAGAGGCTCCGCGTACAGCTTGCGGCACTCCAGCACCAGGCGCGCTTCCGTAAAACTTACATTGCCGTTCTCCGTCACGTATGGCGTCAGGCCGGAGGCGGCCACCTTGTCCGTATCCCGTCCGCTCGTTGTTCCGCACACGGTCAGAGCCTTATGGTACTCATGGCTGAAAAAGGAAAGCGTCAGCTCGTCCCCGGCCTCAATAAAACGGAAGGTATGGCGCTGGGGGCGGATAACTACAAACGCCACGGGCTTCTTCCACATGAACCCCAAACCGCCCCAACTGGCCGTCATCATGTTGAAATGCTCCGGAGAACCCGCCGTCACCAGCATCCAATCGTCCCCGATCAATTGTACGGCATTATCCTGAATCTCTTTTGGTTCAATCTTCTTCATCATCGTCTCCAACGTTCGTTCGCAAACTATTCTATACCCTTCCGCCCATATGTCAAAGCTAGGGGACGGCCGGGATGACGCGGGAAAACAAATTCCGTCCCCGCCGGGAAGCTCTCTCCGTTTGGAGTTGCATTTCCGGAACGGCGGCCCTAGCATTTCCGGGATGAATCACACCGCGCTGGAAGACAAGCTGGGTTACCGTTTCAACAATCCGGATCTGCTCGTTCAGGCCCTTACCCACCCCAGCACGGACAGCAAGCCGGAAACGCGCCGGGCGTATGAACGGCTGGAATTCCTGGGAGACGCCATTCTTCAGCTGGCCGTCACACAGTACCTTTACCACCACATGCCCCAATCCCCGGAAGGGGAACTGACCCAGCTGCGCGCCCGAACCGTCAGCCGCGCCAATCTGGGCAAATACGGCTTTATCCTGGGGCTGGATAAACACATTGCCCTGGGAAAGGGGGAGGAACGGGCCGGCGGACGGAGCAAAAATTCCATCATCGCCAACACATTTGAATCCGTCTTCGGAGCCATGTCCCTGGATTCCAACTATGAAACGGCCAAGGCTGTGGCCCTGCGCGTCCTCCATGAAGCTCTGGATTCCGCGGCCAGCCATCCCAAGGAAATCAACCCCAAGGGGGAACTCCAGGCTATCCTTCAGGACATCCTGCCCGAAACTCCTTCCTATGAAACGGAAGAAAAAGGGCCGAGAGACGCCGAAAACCGTTTTGAATCCCGCGTTTTCTGGCATGGTCACGCCATTGGAGCCGGTTCCGGGGCCAGCAAGAGAAAGGCGGAAGTGGCCGCCGCCGCAGACGCCCTGGACGCCAGGGCATGGCTCCGCATGACCTTGTAACCGCCAAAGGGGGACGGGTGGCTATTTTGTCACCCTTAAGCCTTGGACACTCCTGTGGCTGGTTTGATAGACAGAAGCCGTCTCCGTGAGGAAGAACCTTCCCCGGAAGACCTTCTCACAGACAAACCAACCATAGAAAACAAATGAAGACCTATACTCTCCCCGTCATCGGCCTCATGACTCTCGGAGCCTCCGCCTTTGCCGCTGCCGCTCCCTCTACCGGAAACTCCCTGCCGGCCCGCGACAACTTTTCCGCCTGCAAATGGCTCGGCGACCGTTTCAAGTGGTTCAACTCGGAACGGGACCACAAGAATCCCTACATCCAGGAATTCAACGTTTCCCTCCGCATGCAGTACGGACTGGACTGGATTGACCCGAACGGCGAAGGCCGCGTCATGGGAGAAAAGGAAGGCAACGGCCGCCGCTTCAACGATGAATGGCGCCGCTTCCGCGCCGGGTTCAACATGAAGTTTCTGAACAACTTCAAGCTCAACAACGTCTGGAACATCGGCGGCATGGACGGCCTGGAAAGCTACAATGCAAAAACCAACACATGGGACACCTCCGACCTGACCTACTCCCTTTACGAACTGAATCTGGAATACAAGGGAGGCCCCGTCACCTATGCCATCGGCAAAATAAAGCCGCGCATCACCGGGGAATACCGAACATCCTCCTCCGCCATTCTGACTATCGAACGCTCCATGCTGGTCAACCAGCTCCGCTCGGAAACCAATTACGGATTCCAGGTGAACAATTCCGACAAAAAGGATAAGCTCGGCTGGGCAGCAGGCGTCTGGCTGAACGGCAACGGGGGCACCGGAACCGGCACGTTCAACAACCGCATTGAACCCGCTTTCAATTCCCGGGACAACTGCTTCATCACCGGCACGCTGAGCTATGACACGTCCAACGACGTTTTCCTGAAGAAAAGCCGTCTGTGGCTGGATTACGCCCACAATTTCACCAAGTGGGGGGACGACGCCCAAAACAAGGCGTATGAAAAACTGACCGGTTACGGCTTTAAATCCAAATACCAGGGTACCGGAGCCAGGGACGTGGTAGCCCTGACCTGGGAAGGTTCCGAGGGGGACTTCTCCCTGATGACCGAAGTCATGGCCGGCTTCAACGTCATCGGCATGAAAGCGGGGGCTGAAAACGTCTTCGGCGTGACCGTCATGCCGTCCTACAAGTTCACCCCCCACTGGGAAGGAGTGGTCCGCTACCAGATGGCGGCGGGCAGCAACGCCGTAAAATGGGAAAAGCGCTATACGCAGAACTCCACTTATTCCGGAACTTCCGACTGCATGCAGGCCCTGTACCTGGGCGTCAACTACTACATTTTCGAATGCAGCCCAAACATGGCCAAGATCATGGCGGGCATCGAATACGCCCATTCCAACGGCACGGACGCCAGCCGGCAGAAAGGCTTTACCGGATGGAGCTACAATATCGCTTTCCGCACCAACTTCTAATTGCCGGACGGTATCATCCCGTCAACAGCTGGCCGCTTCTGTTCAGGGGCGGCCATTTTTAATGGCGTGGCGCCCTGCATGGCAGTTCCCCCAAAAAACGGCAGCCGTCATTTCCGTAATGCCTTCCATATTCAAATACCTGGTTCTTAGCAAATCGGAAGAAGCATGCCCCATTTCCATCTGCAATACATGCAAATTCTTGAAATGCCTGGCAAAATAACTGGCAAACGTATGCCTTAACATATCCGCAGGCCACTTCTTTTCCTTCCCGTCCCACCCGGCCAACCGTCTCAGCTCCCTCCACTTCGCCGGCCAGTTGCGCGGGCATACGCTTCCCGACACAGATCCCATAGCAACCGCTCTTTCCAGCAGATTTCCCAAAACCGGCTGGATCGTCACAATGCGGGCTCCTCCCGTCTTGCTGTGGCGCGCCCTCAGGGAAACCATTCCCTCCCTTAAATTAATCTGTGCCCAATCCAGCCTTCTCACTTCTTCCGGGCGGATGCCGGCATACAGCATCAGCCCAACCGCGGCCAGGCACGCCCCTCCGTCATACTCTTCCGCCGCCGCCAGCAACCGGCGCATTTCTTCCAGGCTTCTTTCAGGATAGCCCATCTGCCGCAGCACGTGATTTGTGCTGTCGCGCAGATCCTCCAGCGTGTCGAGCAGCGTCCCGTCCATGTCAAAAAGAACCGCTTTGTAGCCCATAATGTACCCTCTTTTCGCATTTTGTCGTCTCATTATAGTCTGCTTCATGCACAAAGCGCAAGCCCTCTTTTTGCTCATATCTTTACTTCTGTACCATTGCACACTTCTTTCGCATCTGATATAATTTTTCTATCATTTTATAGAATTTACAGAAAAGGAGCGCATTTATCATGCATGAACTGGAACGTCTTTATCATATCCACTGCGCCAAGGGCGAGGTCGGCCGCTATGTGATCATGCCCGGCGACCCCGGCCGCTGCCCCTCCATCGCTGCCCTTTTCGATGATGCGCATCTCGTTGCGCGCAACCGCGAATACACCACCTACACCGGTACGCTTCTCGGCGAAAAGGTCTCCGTCTGCTCCACCGGCATCGGCGGCCCCTCTGCCGCCATCGCCATGGAAGAGCTGCACCAGCTCGGCGCGGACACCTTTATCCGCACCGGCACCTGCGGCGGCATCGACCTTTCCGTCAAGTCCGGCGACATCGTCGTTGCCACCGGTGCCATTCGCTTTGAGCATACCTCTCTTGAGTATGCCCCCATCGAGTTCCCCTCCGTTGCCGACTTTGACGTGACCCTCGCCCTTCGTCAGGCTTCCGAGGAGCTCGGCTACTGCACCCACACCGGCGTCGTCCAGTGCAAGGACAGCTTCTACGGTCAGCACTCCCCGGAAAAGAGCCCCGTCTACTATGAGCTCCTCCAGAAGTGGGAGAGCTGGAAGCGCCTCGGCGTCAAGGCGAGCGAGATGGAATCCGCCGCAATGTTCGTCGTTGCCGCCGCGCTCGGCTGCCGCTGCGGCTCCTGTTTCCACGTTGTCTGGAATCAGGAGCGCGAAAAGGCCGGTCTCGATCAGGACATGAGCGA
>OKTE01000532.1_pt1 | contig 16354 bp, 9 predicted proteins | sample 1606151 | NCBI WGS metagenome assembly OKTE01 (sample SAMEA3879527, study PRJEB24766) | human gut metagenome | biome: human-associated habitat; feature: feces | place: USA | collected 1985/1987 | reverse complement strand
TACCATGCCACGGACAAAGGAAACTTCTCTACGGGCAGCGTATAAGATAATCCCGCTTCAAAATGATGTCCCGTTTCATGACTTTTAAAATTAAAATACTTGTATGCTCCTTCACCTTCCCACCACAGGTCGGCAACAGTCAGCGTAGGGCCTGCTTCACCCAACTTATAGGCAAGAGTCAGATCCAGTTCCTTGTTGCCTCCACTGAAATTAGTAGATCCCCATGCGGTAACAGAAAAATTATCGAACCCAAACCCCAGCGTGGGTTGAAAAGCCGCACCTCCACCCTGGTACATTCCCCGCCAGACATAGGAACTGACCACATCGCCCTGCACTGTAAATTCCTGTGCTTTTACCTCTGTTATACTCAATGCGCATACGACTGCTGCAACCAATGATCCCAAAACAATCTTCTTACTAAAAAAAGTCTTCATATTTATCTTTTTTATTTTATGTTTCTAAAAAAGAGCAGCGCCCTGTCCAGCCCTGTTTATTTGAACCGCAATAAATAACTAAAACGATTCGGACAGGAACGCTGCCCACTACTGTTTGATTATTTATTCTCTTCCAGTGCTATATTCAGTTTCAGCACATTAATCTTCTCCGTTCCGAAAAGTCCCAGAAAAGGTTTCTCCACACTTTTATCAACGATTTCCTTTACCTGATTCTCCGTCAGTCCACGCGCCTGTGCCACTCTCTTTACCTGCACGTACGCACATTGTGGAGTAATATTCGGATCGAGACCGGAAGCACTTGCTGTTACCATCTCCGCCGGAACTTCTTTACGGCTCAGATAGGGATGATGTACAAGGAACGTATCGATACGCGCTTTTACTTCGTCCAAGTATTCCTGATTCGTAGGTCCTTTGTTGCTACCGGCTGAACTTGTCGCATCATACCCGTCGCCCGCACAGGAAGGGCGTCCCCAGAAGTAAATATCCTTTGTAAACATCTGACCGACATTCGCCGCTCCCACTACTTTTCCGTTTAGTGTGACTACTTCGGCATTTCCCTTGTTAGGACCTGCAACCTGTGCAAACAGCCACAAGAAAAGGATATAGAACACGGAGAAAAAGACACAAAAAGCAAGTGTTATTTTTAAAGACTTCAATAAAGTTTTCATTGCTATTGTTTTTTAATTAAAAGAATAAACCTACTACTAAATCTATCAATTTGATTCCCACGAAAGGAGCAATCACACCACCCACACCATAGATCAGCAGATTACGGCGAAGCAAAGCACTTGCACCTATCGGTTTGTATTGCACACCACGCAAAGCCAGCGGAATCAGAATCGGAATAATAATCGCATTAAAAATGACTGCCGAAAGAATGGCGCTTTCAGGACTATGCAGATGCATGATATTCAGAGCAGCCAGTTCAGGAATAGCAATCATAAACAAGGCAGGAACAATTGCGAAATATTTGGCCACGTCATTGGCAATAGAGAAAGTAGTCAGCGTACCACGTGTCATCAACAATTGTTTACCGATTTCCACAATCTCGATCAATTTCGTCGGATCGTTATCCAAGTCGACCATATTACCGGCTTCCTTTGCTGCCTGTGTACCGCTATTCATGGCTACACCCACATTGGCTTGTGCCAGAGCAGGAGCATCGTTCGTTCCGTCTCCCATCATTGCAACCAATTTACCAGCCTGCTGTTCCTTCTTGATATATTCCATCTTATCTTCCGGTTTAGCTTCAGCGATAAAATCATCCACACCGGCTTTTTCAGCAATATATTTTGCAGTTAACGGGTTATCCCCTGTCACCATGACCGTCTTCACTCCCATCTTACGCAGACGTTCGAAACGTTCCTGAATACCCGGTTTGATAATATCCTGCAACTCAATGACACCGGTCACTTTCTTGTTTACGCATACTACCAACGGCGTACCACCATTGCTAGAGATAGAAGAGATGATCTCTTCCACTTCTTTCGGAAATTCATTTCCTTCACCTTCCACCATCTTACGGATAGCATCGAAAGCACCTTTACGAATCTGTGTTCCATCTGCCAAGTCTACTCCCGAACATTTAGTTTCAGCCGTAAACTTAATCATACGCGCTCCTGTTGTATTCAGGTTACGCATACGGATGCCCGACTCGCGTCCCAGTTCTACGATAGATTTACCTTCCGGCGTTTCATCGGACAGGGAAGCAAGCTGGGCAGCTTCCGCCAGCTGCAGGTCATCCACACCGGGTGCAGGCAGGAATTCGTTCGCCATTCGATTGCCGAAGGTGATGGTTCCGGTTTTATCCAGCATCAGCACATCAATGTCCCCGGCTACTTCCACGGCGCGCCCGGACACAGCCAGCACATTCCGGCGCACAAGCCGGTCAATGCCGCTGATACCAACAGCACTTAACAATCCGCCGATCGTCGTCGGAATCAGGCATACCAGAAGAGAGACCAGGATGGGCAGGGAAATACGGCCCTCCGCCCTGAAGCCTAGCGTCCGGGCAGAATCCTCAATGTATCCGGCCATGGCGGGAAGGGAAAAAACCACGGCAAGAAAAACAATGGTCAGCGCCACCAGCAGGATGCCCAGAGCGGTTTCATTGGGCGTTTTCTGCCGGCTGGCCCCCTCCACCATGGAAATCATGCGGGCCAGGAACGTATGGCCCGGTTCCACGGTAATACGGATAACAATGCCGTCACTGATTACACGGGTTCCTCCCGTTACAACGCTGCGGTCCCCCCCGCTCTCACGGATGACCGGAGCGGATTCCCCGGTAATGGCGGATTCATCCACGCTAGCGATGCCTTCTATCACCTCTCCATCCAGGGGGATGATATCCCCGGCCTCGCACAACACTTTGTCCCCTTTGCGCAATTCGGAAACGGAGACGATTTCCTCCGTTCCCTTGTCCGTCAGCAAACGGGCGTTCACATAAACGCGCATTTCTTTCAGAGCGTCCGCATACGCCTTTCCCCGGCCCTCCGCCAGCGCTTCCGCAAAGTTGGCGAAAAACACGGTGAACCAGAGCCAGAGCGCGATTTGCAAAGTAAAGCCGAAGGGTTGCCCGGCAGCCAAATCCCTGATAAGGGCAATCGTTGCCATCAGAGCGCCGGCAGCCGTGATAAACATCACGAAGTTTTTAGACAGGACGCGCGGGTCAAATTTGCGCAACGCATTCCGGAAAGCTGTTTTCAACACGGCTCCGTCATACCAGGATTGACTCTTTTTCTCCTTCATGATCATAAACATCCGGATTATCGGCGAATACGCCTTAAAGCATGGTTCCCGAATACAAGAGCAAATGCTCCAGAATAGGTCCCAGAGCCAAGGCCGGGAAGAAGGTGAGGGCTCCTACAACCAGCACGACGGCTACCAGCAGAACCATGAACATCAGGTTATCCGTCCCCATGGTACCCTGGGCCGGCGGAGAAATTTTCCTGGATGCCATGCTGCCAGCAATCATCATCACCGAAATAATGGTTCCGAAACGGGCCAGCAGCATCGCCAAACCGCCCAGCAGGGAATAAAAAGGCGTATCCCCTACAGCCAGACCAGCAAAGGCGCTTCCATTATTCCCGGCCTGGGAACCGAAGCAGTACAGGATTTCCGTCAGCCCGTGGGGGCCGGCATTGCAGATGGACGCCCGCCCGGCTTCCGTAGCGGCGGCCAGCCCGCTCATGACCAGGACGGCCATGCCGGGGAGCAGGACACCCACCATGGAGCAGCACACTTCCCGGGCTCCCATTTTTTTGCCCAGGAATTCCGGGGTTCGCCCCACCATTAAACCGCACAGGAACACGGTAATCATGGCAAACATCAGCATGCCGTACAAGCCGCAGCCCAGACCTCCGAAAATTACCTCACCCAGCAACATATTGAACAGGGCAATGCCGCCGCCCAGCGGGGACATGCTGGAATGCATGCAGTTCACGGACCCGTTGGAAGATGCCGTCGTAGCGACGGACCAGAGGGAACTGTTCGTAACGCCCAGGCGCACTTCCTTGCCTTCCAGCATTTCCATGCCCGGGAAAAGCGGGTTTCCCGCATGTTCCGCCCACTGGGACAAGACAATGGCCGCCACAAGCAGAATCATCATGGCTCCGAAGATAATCCACCCCTGCCTCTTTTTTCCAATCATGACGCCGTAGGCGTATGGGCAGGCGCAGCCGGCCAGAAGCAGGGAAATCATTTCAACCATGTTGCTGAAGGGCGTGGGGTTTTCAAAAGGATGTGTGCTGTTGTTCCCGAAAAAGCCGCCGCCGTTTGTTCCGAGCTGTTTGATGGCTATCTGGGATGCCGCCGGGCCACTGGGTATCATCTGTTCCACGCCATCCATGCCCGGCACGGCAATGGGTCCGTCAAAGGACTGCACCACACCCTGGGAGACCAGCAGAAGAGCAATGACCGTGGAAACAGGAACCAAAAAATACAACGTGCTGCGCGTCAGATCCGTCCAGAAGTTCCCCAGAGTAGAAGCGCATCTCCTTTCCAGCCCGCGGATCAGGGCGGACATGACGGCAATTCCCGTGCCGGCGCTGACGAAATTTTGCACGCCCAGCCCGGTCATTTGAACAAAATAACTGACGCCTTCCGGCCCTTCCCCTGAATAGAACTGCCAGTTGGTGTTGGTCACGAAGCTGATGGCCGTATTCAAGGCTATATCCCACCGCATATTTTCCGTTCCGGCGGGATTCAGAGGCAGCCATTTCTGGCACAGCAGGGAAAGAAAAAGGACGAGGAATCCAGCGGCGTTAAACAAAAGAACGGCCGTCAGATACTTTTTCCAGTCCATTTCGCGGGTGGGGTCCACTCCGGCCATACGGTAGACGCAGCGCTCCACGGGACCCAGAACCGGGGAAAGCCATGTCTGCCTTCCCATCAAAACACTTGCCAGCCATTTTCCGAGAAACGGGGTGAAAGAGACCAGTATGCCTATGAACAGGACAATGATTAACAAGTCGTGCGAGGACACAACGCAACTCTACGCGTATTCTGGAAATTCCGGGTAGTTAACAAAGGGCCTCCGGACATTAAGAAATTATTAATTCCTCTCCGGAAGCCCGTTTTTTAACGCCGATGCGCCGTTAAAACTCCACGCCCAGGCGGAATCCCACCCAGAATTCGTCTCCGGCATCCCTGTGACGCAGCACCGTAGCCGCCTGGGAATAATTGACGGAGCCGGAAAGCGTATAATATTCTGCAAACCTCCACGTCACACCCAGGCTCCAGTCAATGCAGTTGGAGCCGTCATCATAGTCCACGTTATAACCGCCGTTGTACCCGTACCTGACCATGGGAACCACGGTCACATTTTCCAGGGGGGACCACTCCAACCGCACAAAGGCGCTGTAATAGGCTTCAAAATCCTGGTGTTCCACTTTCACCTGGGTTTCCGCTCCTACAGCCAGCCAATCCGTTACGGCATAGGAGACCGTCAGCGCCGGATTGGCCACATTATAATCCTGCGTAAAATAGAATTGGTGCTCATACCAGGGATTGACAGTCCACTTCCCCAGATTCCAGGCGTAACCCAGAACCAGGTCCAGTTCATCGTAATTGGCGGAATCTCCTCCGGCATACCAGGCGCTGAACGTAAGATTCTTCCAAGAAATGCTCGGAGCCACTTCCCAGATGCCGCTGCCCGGCAGGCAGTCCAGACCTTCCGTTACGTACTTGCTGGACCACCCCGCCGAGAAGGAAAAGGCCCAGTCCGCGTCTGTGGAAGGTATGGCGGCCTCCTGCATGTTTGTCAGGGAGGCTATCGACGGAGAAACCGTTTCCTCTCCTGCGCAGACGGTTCCTGCTATCATGGCGCAGCCCAGGGCTGCGGCTCCTACGTTTCTTGCGTTGTACTTAATCTTCATAAAGACGTATTGAATACGTCTTGGAGCCTACACAGCATGTTGAACTGCGTGAAGTTAAGCCACATTCTCCAACCGTTATGAAAAAATATATTTTCCGGCTGCCGCAGATAATGCGCCGCTATTTTTTCCAGCCCAGTAAAACGGGACAAGGGCTACTCGGCTCCATCCGCCACAATTCTGTAACCCAGGCCGGATTCCGCGCGGATAATGCGGTTTTCCGGATCGGAATCCCCCAGCTTCTGGCGCAGGTGGGCAATGTGCACCCGCAGATAGTGTGTGTCCTCCTCATGCTGGGGGCCCCAAATTTCACGGAGCAGCTGGCGATGGGTCATCACCTTGCCCTGATGGAGCAGAAGCAGGCGCAGAATTCCGTACTCTTTGGAGGTTAAATGAATTTCCTCTTTCCCCTTCTCCACGCGCCGGGAACTCAGATCCACGACAATGGGACCCAGCCGGAATACGGACGGCTCGCGGTCCGGACGATTGCGCCGAAGCATCACGCGCAGGCGCGCCAGCAATTCACGGCCGCTGAACGGCTTGGTCAGGTAATCATCCGCCCCGGCATCCAAGGCATCCACCTTTTCATCCTCCCTGTCCCAAGCCGTTAGAATCAGGATAGGAACCTGAGTCCACTCCCGAAGCTGTTTCAGCACTTCCAGGCCGTTAATGTCCGGAAGCCCCAGATCCAGAATAATGGCATCCGGCCGCTTCAGCGCGGTCTCACTCAAGCCAAGCTGCCCGTTTTCACACTCGCGGACATGGTAGCCTGCGCCGGTCAGCGTCAGGTTCAGAAGACGGCGTATCTGCCGTTCATCGTCAATTATCAGGATATCTGCAGGAAAGTTGCTCATGAGGCAGGAGGAATTACTCTTCAGGAACACTATCGTGCTCCACCAGGGGAAGGACAAGCCGGAAACATGTTCCGGCGGAAACGGGAACCAGGGAGACGGCACCGCGCTGAGCTTCCATAAACCCGCGCACAATGGGGAGCCCCAGGCCCAAACCACCGGGCCGCGTCGTCCGGAAGCGCTCAAAAATGGTTTCCGCCCGTTCGGGAGGAATGCCCGGCCCCATGTCATGAATATCCAGCCAAACCTGGCCGCGCGCGGAGTCGGTACCACCTTGCAACGTAACAGAGGTTCCCTCAGGAGTATGTACGCAGGCATTCAACAGCAGATTGACCAGTACCTGTTCCATCAGGGAAAAATCCGCCTTCACCAGCGGATAGTCCGGCGGCAGGGAAACAGACACGGGATGATTCCGGCGTGCTTCCCTGGTAGCAGCCAGAGCCCCTTCAATAACATCCCCCAGATCGCACCAGTCCAGTTTGGGTTTCAAAGCGCCGGATTCCAGGCGGCTCACATCCAGCAAATTCTTCACCAGGCGGCGCAGACGGCGCGCGGCCAGTAAAATTTCCCCGTATTCTTCCCGCTCCTCCGGTGCGGACGCGGCACGTCCGGCCAATTTTTCACAGCCGCCCTCAATCACGGCCAAAGGCGTTTTGAACTCATGGGAAACACTGTCCAACAGGGATCGGTGCAGTTTTTCCGATTCTTCCATGAGCCGCGTACGCGCCCGTTCCGCCCTCAATTCTTCACGCTCCAGCGCCATGGCCAGCTGCGCTCCCATGCTTTCCAGCAAATCCTTCTGCCCGGCCGTCAGGCACTCCCCTTCCTCTGGCCTTACGCCCAGTACGCCCATGCAACGCTCCCCGGACATCATGGGAAGGTAAAACCCTTCCGCTACCGGGATCGTATCCGTAAACCTTCCTGCGGGGCGGCGGTGTTCCATACACCAGACTGCCACGCTCCATTCCTTCTCATCCATGGCGTACTCTCCGCCGGTCTCCCAAAGCCTCAGCTTACCGCCGCCTCCTTCCGGCGTCATGACAGCCAGGCGCACCCCCATAATCTGGCTGATCTGTCCCGCCGCGACGGAAATGAGGGAAGGCACGTCCGAAGCGGATCCAATGGCCCGGGAATACAGGAACAGGGCATTGGTCTTTTTTTCCCGTTCCCGTTCTTCCCGCTCGCGGATCCTCAGGCGGGAAGTGAGCCGTCCCGTAGAAAGGGCCACCAAAAAGAAAAAGAAGCACATCAAGGCGTCCTCCAGCCGCTCTATCTTGAACGTCATCACCGGGGGAATAAACAACAGGTTCCATAACAGGACGCTCAGCGCCGCGGCCAGAAGCATGGCCCAGCGGGAACGGATGAAAAAGCCCAGCCCCACTACTCCGGCCAAATACAGGAAACCGGGAGCAAAATAACCGGTAAATGCGGAAACCAGCAGGCCGGCACCCGTGACGGCCGCTGTCACGCCTGCGGCCAGCCAGTAATCCCGGCCATCTTTCTCCGTTTTCCGGTGCCAGCTCTTCCAACGGTTACGGCCCGGTCCCGAAGCGGCGGGAACCACGTAAATATCAATCTGGTCGCTTCCCTTCACCAGCTTATCCACCAGGGATATGGGCCGCACCAGGCCCCACAGGTAGCTTTCCTGCGGTTTGCCCACCACAATTTGGCTGACATTTCTTAAAAAAGCCATGCGGAGCAGCGTTTCCGCCAAATCGGAACCGGGCATCACGATCACTTCCGCGCCCAGCCGCCGCGCCAATTCCAGATTGGCGTCCAGCCGCTGCTGCTGTTCAGGAGGCAAGGGCACGCCCGTATCTACGGAAAGGGCTATCCACGGAGCGTTCAGGGCATAAGCCATGCGGCGCGTCCAGCGTACCAGCCGGGCGGAAAACGGGCTGGGGCCTACCGCCACCATCAGACGTTCCCCGCTGCGCCAGATAGAGCGGTCCCCGGAAATGGTACGCACCTCCGTCAGTTCATGGTCCACCTTCTCCGCTACGATGCGCAGGGCCAGTTCCCGGAGGGCCGTCAAATTGGACTCCTTGAAAAAATGATCCAGAGCGGCGGAAGCCTGGGGAGCGCTGTACACTTTCCCCTCCCGAAGGCGCGTCCGCAGCTGATCCGGAGTAATGTCCACCAGCTGGATGCAATCCGCCTCCGCCAATACGGAATCCGGCACGGTTTCCTGCACGGGGGCGGCTGTAATGTCGTGAACGGTATCGGAACGGCTTTCCAGATGCTGCACGTTCAGCGTGGTGTAAACGTCTATTCCCGCGGCCAGCAAATCCTCCACGTCCTGATAGCGTTTCCTGTGGCGCATTCCCGGGACGTTGGTATGCGCCAGTTCATCCACCAGAATAAGCTGGGGCTTCACGCGCAATGCCTCCTCCAAATCAAATTCCTCCATTTCCACTCCCCGGTAAACCATCTTTTTCATGGGAAGGCACGGCAGCCTGCCAATGAGCCGCATCGTATCTTCCCTCCCATGGGATTCCGCCACGCCGATAATGACTTGCACGCCCTTGTCCGCCGCCTGAATGGCCGCCTCCAGCATGGCGCATGTTTTGCCTACTCCCGGCGCCATGCCAAAGAAGATTTTCAGCAAGCCGCGGCCGGGACGGGCTTCCTCCCTCCGGATGGAGGCCAGAATCCTGTCCGCCCGCTGGCTGTCCGAATGCGTTTCTGAAAACATGAAAAGAGGAATCGGAATGATATCCGGCTTGAATGTTGGAATCAACCTAATGGAAGAACGTTCAGGGCGCAAATAAAACAACCCGGAAAAAACATTAAAATTTTATTAAATCCTCTCCCCTGTTTTCAGGCTCTCCCCACCCCTTCCTCTGCCAAGCATTCCTGAAATCTTTTTTTCATGATTTTCCCCTTCCAGGTTCCGCACCGTATCTCTACCACCCTGCCTCCGTCCTGTTTTTCCTGTGTCCGGCCATTGGAAGTTACTGTTCCGGAGGCATTGAAAAAAGCGGCGGCAGCCCTTCCTGCGCTTCAAATCCCGGGGCCATCCCCCGGACAAACCTGAAAGCTTCCTCCATCCGGGGAAAAGTCTGACAAATGAAAAACGGGAATGTTTCCCCCTTTCCTAATTGACAAACGATTTCCTTTCTTCTTAATGGGTTAATGTTTATCAATCCGGTACATTGTCTGCCAGCCTCTCTCTGCGCATGCGCGTTGCTTCCGGCAACAATCGCCTCCCTGCATGCGGAAACGGCTTACAGTACGCCCTGCGGCTATATCCAGACAACCCTGTACGCCAAAGCAACGGGTTATCTGGGTTTAGGGGTGCATCCGGAAGCCTTGGTACAGCACACCCTTGAAGAAGGCAACATTACCATTTCCGGTAATAAAGTCACCATCACGGACCCGGACGTTAATTTCAACGACCTGATGAATGAAAACTCCGCCTATGTGCTGGTTCTTCACTTCGGCAATGAAGTTATAGCTCTTCCCTTAAACCGGGATGGTTGGAAAAAACCGGGAGCCAGCTGGACGGAGCATTCCATTAAAGTGGATGACCGCCTTCTTTCTGATCTGGTAAGCAAGGGCACTCCCCCCGATTCATATGTCCTGCGCAAGGCGCGCACTCTGGATGATATTCTTGGAGAAGACAACCAGTTTGGCCTGAAAAGCGGCTCCGCCATGTCTGCAGACACGGTTAATATCTTTAATTCGGCAACCACCAAGCTTGCCGCTTATTATTCTGGAAATGAATGGAGAAGAAGGGGATCTACGGAAAATATCGGCAGTATGCCGGTGTTCAGCCATGAACCCCTGACCATTACGCGCAAAGCTGGTTCCGATGTTACAGCTGTGGTCATTGGGGAAGTATCCCTGAAGAATCAGAAGCTGGTCGTTCCCACATTCAATTCCCTTCTTCACACTCGCCTGCCCCTTTCCCAGACTTTGGCTGAAATAGCTTTGCAATTGCCTGATGACGCCGTCATCAACATTCCCGCAGATGACAAAAATGCCATGGTCAAGGTCGTCAACAACAACGGTTCCTGGAAACGTCAGGACAATGGAGAGGATGTTTCCAATATCCCCTTCAGCGGAGTTTTTTCCATCTACTACGAATCTTCCAAGACACCTTCCTACATCACGGTGTCCAGCAAACATCAAACCAACAAATAACCAGCCATGTTCTATCGCTCCCTTTTCACCAATGCTTTCACCGCCTGCGCTCTCTTTTCTGGAGAAATTGCCTTAGCGGACAGTTTCAATATCAGCAATGACGATTCCTCCGCATATTCCCTAATCAATTCTCTCGGAGAACCGCTAAATGCAGGCAATGCCATTTTAGGTACCTTCAGCAGCGGTACTTGGAGTTATGATGTGACCACCAGCCGATGGAACTTCCAAGGCAATTCGTATGCACAGGATCAACTGAAATACAGTGATCTGATGAGCATGCAGAACAACTTCACCAGCGCGTTGACAAATATACCGGAAGAGCAAAATGGCGGCGTCGCTGACGGCAGATTTAACTTGTCCGGAGATTACTCTTCTTCCCTGACATCCCCGGTTTATCTAATGGTGACGGGACAGGATGGAGAAACAGCTCTTTTTGTCTTTAAAGACGTATCCAGCGACAGTCTGCTTAATTACGATAATATAGATATATCCGGCACCGAGACGTTCGATCTGTGGCTTACGACCAAGGAGCAGGCTCTAACAAACGAGCTTGACTACTACACCGAATGCATCCTGGGAAACATCAATCTGCAAAACAATACCATCCAGCTTTTGATCCCGGAACCCGCGACAGCCACCATGAGCTTGCTGGGTTTGACGGCCCTGATGGTACGCCGTAAACGGAAATAGAAGCTTCCCTTTTCATCAAACCCCTGTACGGGTATTTTCCGTACAGGGGTTTTTTGTTCTGCCAATTGTTCATCCTCCATCTTCTTCTGCATTTTCCCTCCAGAAAACCCATGGAGCCCGGCAATAAAACCGCCCCGCGCACTCGGAAAGAGCGGCGGGGCGCTTGTTCAAACGGTAAAAACCGCAGGAGTTATTTCTTAACGGGAATGATATCCAGTTCCGCTACGGCGGCGTAATCCCGCCCCTGCGCCTCACTAAGGGCGGAAAAACGGAAATAACGCGCCTTGACGGGAGCCTGGAATTTCACTTCCTGTAGGTCAGCACTGTCCGGGAAGGAGCCCTTGGCGGCAGGCTGCCATTTCTCTCCGTCCGTGCTCACGTCCACGGAATAATCTTTCACGCGGCCATTACTGCTGCCATCCTGACGTGGAAGATAAGTGATTCCGGAGAATTCCCGCTCCTTACCCAGGTCCACGGCCAGTACATGCGGATGTTTGGTCACGGTTTTATTGTATTCAGAGTGCCAGAAGGTGCCGGGATCACCGTCAATGGCGAATTCGGCGTCCGCTTCGCCCTGCTCCTGGCTGGTTACACTCTTGACCGTATACTTGTCCGTGCGGGTCAGCATGGTCATATCCAGCCGGGCCGCAGGCACGCGGATTTCCCCCTTGTAGGACTTGGCGGTAATGGGCCGCATAAAGAAGGACATCGGGTAGGGTTTGTTGGCCTTGATGATGTCCCTGCCCATGGGGCCGGGACCGCAGGAAGCACCCCCCAGGCCGCGCGTGGCGGAAGAGAGAACCAAAACGGTCTTATCCGTCGTCTTCGGCAGTTCCACGGGGTGGTTTGCCAGGATCAAATCCGTGGTGGTATACGGAAGGGCGGAGAAAGCGAACGGTGCGCCCACGGAACCGAAAAGCAGGCCGTTCCCCTTGTCGTCCGTAACGGCCACCCAGCGGGTATCCTCATGGTTGCCGCAATCCTGCGGTCTGCCGTACGGGAAGAAAGAATCCCAGGCTGTCGTTTTATACACGCCCAGAGGCATGCCGCTCTTGCGGTCCGCATAGTTTTCTTCCGGCCCGCGCCCGTAATAGGCTACGTTGTCCATATTCGCCGGCAACTGGAGTTCGTATCCCAGGCGCAGCAGTTCCAGGGGATTGCCGCGCGGAAGCAGTACGGACTGGCAGACGACAGTTCCATCCGCATAGATGGTCCATTCCAAATTATTGATGAAATGGGTGTTCGTATCGTTCAGGGGTTGTTTCCTGGCCGTGATGGTGGTCTTGGTATCGCCGTAGCCGCTGATGTTTTCAGCCTGTTTGCCGCTTACCTTGATGGATTGCTTGACGGTGACGCTATTGCCGTTATCAATGGCTTCGTAACTGAGCAGTTCATGCTTCAGTTCACGGAGGCCGTTAGCCATGCTCTTGGCCATGACGCCCGGCTCATTGCTGGAGGCGGCGCGCAGGGCGTTCACCGCCATGGGCGTTTTAAACAGAGGCTTGCCGTTTACCGTGAACTGGGCCAGTTCCCCGGTGGCCGCGTCAAACTGCACGGAAAAATCCTTGCCGGAAACGGTATGCTTGTCCGTGCTGAGGCTGACTTTGCCCGCAGGAGCCTTGAACACAGGCAGATCTCCCTGCACGGGAAGCTGGAGCTGGTCAAAGGCCAATTCATATCCCTTCTTGGCCCACCCCCTGTCCTTCTTCAGCTTGTAACTTATGCGCAAGGCATACTCCACCCCCGGTTTCCGGTTTTTCAACTGGGGAATGTCCGGAATGGGAACCACAATCTTTTCTCTGGGACCGGCCGGAGGCGTGTCCAGCCTGCCTTCAGCCACTACATTGCCGTTTTCCGTGAGGGTCCAGGTAATGTCGTATGGAGAAAGGTCCGTAAAGAAATTCTTGTTGAAAATGGAAATCCTGCCGTCGTCCGTCAAAGATGTGGAAATATTCTGATAGACGTGCTTGACTTCAAAATAACCCGGTTCCGGCGTACGATCCGACAGGATGGTGCCGTTGAACACAAACTGGCCGCTATTGGGATGGTCGTTGAAATCGCCGCCGTAGCAGAGCATCTTTTCTCCATTCGGCAGGGTCTTGTACAAGCCCTGGTCCACCCAGTCCCAGATGGCGCCGCCCATAATGCGGTCGGAAGACTCGATGGCCTCCCAGTAATCCGCCAGGTTGCCCATGGCGTTCATCATGTTGTGTGCATACTCGGAAATATAGTAGGGCTTGGGAAAATCCTTGTTGCCCGCCATGGAACGCGTCCAGTCCACGGACGGATACTGGTTGGACCCCAGGTCCACAATGTCATTATTGCGTTCGTAGTGGGTGGGGCGGGACATATCCCTGGCCTTCACCATCTTTTCCGCACTGCGGAAATTCTGGCCGGGGCCGGCTTCATTCCCCAGGGACCACATAATCACGCAGGGATGGTTCTTGTTGCGCTCCACCATCGCCATGATGCGGTCCACATGGGCCGGCATCCACTCAATGGGATGGGAAAGGGACTCCTTGCCATAGTAATAGCCGTGGGACTCGATGTTGGCCTCATCCTGCACGTAAATGCCGTACTTGTCACAGAGGTAATAAAAATAAGGATCCGCGGGATAATGGGAACAGCGCACGTGGTTGATATTGGCGCGTTTCATCATCCGCACTTCTTCCTCCATCTGCTCCGGAGTCACGTAATGCCCTGTTTCCGGATGGCTTTCATGGCGGTTCACGCCCTTTACCTTCACCGGCTGGCCATTTACCAGAAACACGCTGTCCTTAATCACCACATTGCGGAAACCCACGCGGGAGGAAACCATTTCTTCCGTCTTCCCGTCACGCTTCAGCGTCAGTACCAGGGTGTACAGGTTGGGATCCTCCGCAGACCATAGTCTGGGTTTGGAATAAATGCCCAGCAGGGAAGTTTTAAAATCCTTCATGCCGGTAATGCGCAAGGGCTTTTCCAACACGCCGTCATATGGCGCATCCTTGGGCTTGACAGGTTCTACCAGTTTTCCGGCAGCGTCATACAGGGCCATGGAAACCGTGCAGCCGTCCAGCTTTTCCGTTGCCGGAAACAGATTGCGAACATCCACATCCACCTGAAGGCGCCAATCGCCGTCCACGGTCCCCGGTTTGGCATGGTCAATATTCAAAGCCCAATCCCTTTGGTCCACCGGATTGGCCTGTGCGAAAAAGTCGCGGATGTGAACTTTCGGCAGCGCAAAGATGGAAACATTGCGGAAAATGCCGGACAGGCGGAACATATCCTGGCATTCCAGATATGCTCCGTCGGAATGGCGGTACACCTCTGCGGCCACCACGTTCTCCCCCTTCTTAAGGTAGGGGCTGATGTCAAAACGGGCCGGATTCCGGGAATCTTTGGAAAAACCTACATACTGCCCGTTGATCCAGAGGTAGAAGAAGGAATCCACTCCGTCAAACTGCATGTACACTTCCCTGCCGTCCCAGTCCGCAGGCACTTCAAAAGTGCGGCGGTAGGAACCTACGGGGTTCCGTTCCTTGTAGGACGTATAATTCTTGTTGGAAGGCTCCTTCATTACATAAGGCCAGGAGCGTTCAAAGGGATACGGCTGATTGGAATAAATGGGGGTGCCGTAACCCTGAGTCTGCCAGGAGGAAGGCACCTTAATCTCCTTCCAGTCCTTTACGTCGTAATCCGGCTTGTAAAAATCGGCCGGGCGGCTCTGGGGATCCTTCGCCCAGTGGAACTTCCACTGACCGTTCAGGGACCTGCGCCATTTACTGTTTTCAGGCAGCACTTTCAAGGCGGACTGCAAATCGCTGAAAGACGCGAAAAAGGCGGTTGGAGCTTCCTTATTCAAATGCAGGTTTTGTTCCTGTTCCCATTCCAGCCCTGTGGGGGCTGGCGCGGGGGCGGAATCGCCCGGTGCTCCCAGGCCGCACATGGCGGAACTTACCGCCAGTGCGGTACAGTATAAAAGCCAGGATCTGGTCGTTCTCATGAAATCAATATGTGTCGGAGTTGATATGCACAAACGGATTGTCCTGTTACATACGAATCCGCAATTCTAATTCTAACAGCAAACTTGCCCTTTGCAAGCTGCTGTTGCGTTTATGAACGGCCTGCAAACGCAGCCGTTAAAAAGTATGCCGGAGCTGGAGAACGCCCACACACTGCATGGATTCCTGCTGGGTGTATTCCTTGGTCATGTAATGCAGGCCGAAAAGCAATTCCGAGCGCTTGTACCGGAAGCCGAAGCCATAACCCCATTCTCCCACTACGGGATACTTGTTCACATACTTGGGGGAGGAACGAAACACCGTACCATCCAGATACAGGTCATGAGCCACGGCTCGCACGGCAGCATGAATATAACCGTAATACCCCCAATTGGAAACGGACATCCTGTTATAAACGAAGGGAGGCGCTGCACTGGTCGCTCCGCGAATGCTGTTCTCCGGAGAAGTATTGCCCAGATTATAGCCGAAGCGGAAGGACATGCCGCCCCCCGCCTGCACCTTTACTGTGCCGGCGTCCGCATGCCAGTAAGCCAGGGCATCCGTTTCAAAACCGGAGCCGTAGCGCTTCTCCAGTCCGCGCAGGCGGTAATACCGCTTGAAAAACAAATTGGCGGTCATCTCTCCAGGGAGCTGGTTGGCCCAGCCGGGCCATTGCTCCATACCCCACAGCTTATGAATGAAATGCTGGGAGCCCTTGGCGAGGGAATTCGTGCCCGTGGTGCCGAGCTGCAGCTCCAGGGAATTGGCCCGGTCTTCATTCTTGACTAGGGAGGTCAGCCCCAGCGTCAGGTTGCCCACATAGGGGTGCTGGTTGTAGATGGGATAGGTGGCCTTCT
>OKTE01000521.1_pt1 | contig 16675 bp, 5 predicted proteins | sample 1606151 | NCBI WGS metagenome assembly OKTE01 (sample SAMEA3879527, study PRJEB24766) | human gut metagenome | biome: human-associated habitat; feature: feces | place: USA | collected 1985/1987 | reverse complement strand
ACGCTACACGTCCGCAGGTTAGTACATATATCTCAGGTTAGTGGCGTTTTTTGAAAGGTAAATGTCAGTGCAGTTGTACCGATACACTCACGAAAATATTAATTCCTTGTCGTTGCGGAAAATGTTTTAGGCAGTGCCTGGCAATATATTTCACTTGAACGGTGTCTGTAGGGCGCCGGTTTTTTGTATTATGTGCCGCATTTATGACCGTTCGTGCCGTTATAACAACCGTTCGTGCCAAAAAGTTGAAATCACAAAGCAAATGAGTTATGATATAATTATAAAATTATAAGGGGAGAAGTATGCTCATCTGCGTTTACGATACCGCAAACGAGGCGGAGATACTGAAAGCGAAAATAACACAAATCGCAACGGCGGCATATCGAAGAATTGCCTACAGGGCATGTCAGAGGTATGAGAGCTTTGCGAAGGAGTGTAAGACGGCTGACCTTATAATCGTGCTTGCCGACGGAGCGGACGGTATGGAGGGCGTTATTGCGGCAAAGAATGCCGACAGGGATACGCCTGTAATATGGCTGTCGGACGATGAGGGATTCGGGGCGCAGTCATACAGGCTTGGCTGTACCTATTTCCACAAGAAGCCGATACCGCTTGAAAAGCTGAAGGAGGCACTGCATAAGTGCAGGTGCATGGCATAAGCACGGGTAAATCTACAGGAGGAAAAACATGAAGAAAAAATTTGTACGGCTCATAAGTGCGGTGCTGTCTGCGGCAATGACGTTGACGGCTGTACCGTTATCGGCATTTGCCGAGGGCGAGGCACATACGCATGACGGCGAGAGCAATGTCATCACGACACCGCTTGATTTCAGAGAAAAGACGGCGGACGAAAACGGTGCCGGCTGGAGCTGGGATTATGACACAAAGACGCTGACGCTTGACGGAGTGAACATTCAGGCGACAACCGACAGTATGAGCGTCGTAACAGTCCCCGACGGTACGGAGATAGTGCTGAACGGTAACAATACTATCGTACAGACCGATACCGGCAAAAGTGATACATATGTTCTCAGTGCCGTAAATAATAAAGAGGTCAATTGTGACGGCACAATGACAATCAGCGGCGACGGTGTGCTGAATGCAGAGAACCGCTCTACAGACAGTATGGCACGCTCTCTCGGCGGATCAATAATCCTGAACGGCGGTACAGTAAACGCAACAGGTACTGTAAAGACAAATTCGCTTGAAATACATAATGACGGTGTGCTGAACGCAAATGCGACAACTGCATCTTTTGAGGGTGTGGCTGTCAATGTCAGCGGCGGCATTACTGTTGACGGCAACGGCAGTCTTACTGCAGTAGGTTGTGCTAATGAATCTACGTTAAACAGTGCAATATTGCTTACCAGTAATTTCGGTGACAAAATTTCCGTCAGCGAAAACGGCAGTATTACTTTGCCTGAAGGCAATGCAGCAAGAGTCGGAATATACTACAGCGGAAACAACGGCGACGGAATGGATGCCGAAATAAGCGGCGGTAAGGTCACTGCTTACGGTACTAAGTATGGCATTTACAAAGTAAACCTTATAATGAACGGTACAGGCTCGGTTTACACTACGGGCGGTTCATACGCTATCGGTCAAACTGTACCGACAATAAACGAGAATGAATTTGTAATAAAGGGCTCGACCGAGTTCAAGGCTTCGGAAAGTGCTGTGACAGGCGAGGTCAAGTATAACAGCGGCTATTATGAGATTGGCGGAGCGGACGCTAAGACGGTAGTTATAAAGCCTGATACTTCTCCCCGTATAATACTCGGAAAGCAGACAGGAATATTCAAGACGGAAGAGTATGAAATAATTGAAGGCATGACTGATACCAAGCTCAAGGGTACGGTTTACTTTGATATTACTCTGAAGAATATGAGCGATGAAGAGTTTGCAGACGCAAGAGGCTATTTCGGCGGCGATGAACCCGATTTATCAGCAAGCATAATCAAGACCGATTACGGCTGGGTGTGCATGGTCTGCGATACCGAGTTTTCGGTTACATACGACACTGATAATACTCTTACAATAAAGAGCGGAGATATTGTATCCAATACCGTTCAGGTAAAGTCGAATGCAAACCGTTTCAACAAGGTTACACAGGGTGACAACACAAACAGAACGGTTTTCTATACAAACACTTCGCAGGAAGAGAAGGACAATTACAAGCTTGTAAGCACCTATACGGTTGACAGTGAAAGCATAAGCTATAACTGGTACAGTACGAACAGTGCATACAGTGCAGATGAGCTCGGTGCGGCAGTATCCGGAAGCAACGGCGAATTCAAGCTTGCGGATAATATTCCTGCCGGAAATTATGTTCTGTATTGCGATATAACCTATTCAGACGGTGACAGCACAGAAACTGTTACAGAAAAATTTACATTTACATATAAAGAATGTGCACATGAAAACGGTTATTCCGACGGTAAATGCACAAACTGCGGAGTGTTATGTGATCACAGCAATATTGATATTGACACGGGTAAGTGTAACAAGTGTGAGCATCAGTTTGTTGCTACGATCAGCACAGACGGCAGTGCACCGACAGGCTATGACACGCTCGCAGACTGCCTTGACAGCATTACTGCCGATACCGGAAACTATGTTAAGATCTATCAGGATATCGGCGATGCATCGGCAACTGCAATTTTAGATACTATAGATGTAAAACACAATGTTATGATCGACCTTAACGGTCACAAGCTGAACAATATCAAGCTTGGGGTCAACAAACTTGGGGTCAACAAAGACGTCACGCTTACATTAACCGGCACAGCGGGCAGTTATGTTACGCAGGTGTATGTTCGCAAAGGCGGCGGATCATTCATAATTGACAGCGAAGCAAATGTAGAATTTAATACAATTTTTGTTGAGGACAGTGCACGGCTTGCTGTAAACGATGGCGCAAAAGTAACTACAGAGCAGTTGACTGTGATAGCATCCGTGAATGATGACGGAACTACAACGACATCTGTAAAGCTCGCTACGGGAATGAAGTTAGGTGGGCTGACATATCATCGCCAAAACAATTCCGGCGCTCTGAAATTAGGTGATCTTCTTGATGTTACCCGGCAGGCACTGCGACGTGAAGATAACGGCAATTATCTTGATCTTTATAAAGAATATGGAAGTATGGGTTATTCCGTTGCGCTTACTGTTGTTGAGCATACTGACGCTGACCACAAATACGGCAGTGGAACAGGCAAGTGCGAGGAGTGCGGAAAGCCCTGCGAGCATGGCGGTGATATAAACACGGACACCGGCATCTGCTCAATCTGCGGTGCGGTTGTGTCTGTCGCACTCTATACAGACAAGAACGGAAGCTTAAAGTATGTAGATACCGATGAGCTTGACTCTTTACTGAATGAATACAACGGAAGCGGTACGATAAAGCTGTTTAAGGATTATGATAATTCAAAAGCTCAGTATGACTTATACGGAGAACTTACAATTGACTTAAACGGACGCAGATTAAATATCCGGAGTATTACTCCTTGCAAAAACGGAAAGCTTACGATCAAAAACAGCGGCAATCCGGTTATGCTCGGTTGTAATGTATATCCGACAAGCGACGCTTCATACGCCGGCGGTACGCTTATAATAGACGGCGATGTAGTTTTAGACACTTCGATCTATGTATATGATTCGAGTACGGTTATATTGAAAGCCGGTGCATATCCAGCCGGACTTTACGCCAGGGACAGCAAGACATTATACGATATGCTCGGAGAGGGTAAGGCTTTCTTCAAGACTGACGGAACTCTTTTCAACGCAAACGTTAAGGAAATATCAAGCAGTGAAACGCTGACAGTCAAAGACCACAGCCATACCTATGTTGACGGCGAGTGCGGCTGCGGATATGTTTGCCCTCACAGCGATGTTGACAGCGAAACGGGTAAGTGTAACGAGTGTGAATATCAGTATGCGGCTGTTATCGTAAAGGATGGGGCTGTAGCTTCCGTTTATGAAGAAAATGAGATGGGAGCGGCTTTTGAAGCGGCTGACAGTGACGCAAACACCGGCTGTACATTAAAAGTATACAAGAATTATGCAGGCAGCTATACAACACTCAGCCGTAAGTTCACGCTGTGGATCGCTGAGGAAGCCAATGTAGGTACGTTAACTGTTTCGGGAGATATAACCGTTACGGGATCGGAAAAAAATAATAGTATTTATGGCGATTTCAATGTAGTGGACGGCGGTAAGCTGACATTTGACGAAAACTGCGGCGCTAAGGGAACTGTGTCGGTAGGTGCAGGTACATTTGACTGCTATCGTTCACTCGGCATAATACTCAATATAAACGATGCAAGCAGTGACGTAATTCTTCACGACGGAGCTTTCCTAAAAATACGCTATAACGGCGGCGGGGACAGAGCAAACGCAGAAATACTGACTTTATTGGCTGAGAACCGTATGTTTATGACGTCTTCCGCTGTGCCGATAGACGGCTCAAAAACACTGTTGAAAGACGGTTTTGTAACACCTGTTATTGTAGCACCACATGAAGATCACAGTTACGACAGCACAACGGGCAAGTGCACGATTTGCGGTAAGCGGTGCGGTCATACGGATGTTGACAGCAAAACAGGTGTATGCCCTACCTGCAAATATCAGCTTACTGCGGGCATTTCGGGCGTGGGAACAGCGAAGTATTTTGATAATATAGACGACGCTTTTGTTGCGGCATTATCGGCGGAAAACAGCGGTTGTACGCTGACATTGTATAAGGACTGTGAGCTTTCGCAGAACATAGTGATCGGCAATGCAACGTTAACTGTTGATGTGAACGGACATTCTATATCACCGGAAATCAGAGGAATTGACGTAAACGACGGGGGCGTGCTGTATCTTAAAAACAGTGGTGAAAACGGCAGTATAGGTCTGGAAATGGCCGTGAATAAGGGCGGTACGCTTATAAACGGTACTGCGGATGACAGCAGTTCAGCCGTTTCCTTGTTCGCTGTAACTGCCGATGCGGCTGAATGTGTGGAGTTCTACGGCGGCAGTTGTACATACTTAACAATAAAAAACGGCACAAGCGGTATAGCTTTATACGGCGGATACTACGATATAATTTGCGGATCTTTGACTGATAACACACCTGTAAACGATCTGCTTGCAAAGGGCTATGCATTTGCGACCTTAAACAGTGTCACACATCTCCCCGAAAGTATAGTTGACGGCAGTGCGAAGACGATCGGCGGAAACCTTACAAATGTCATGGTTGTAGCACATACTCATACATACACCGAAACAGAAACAAAGTGTGCGTGCGGTGCTGTGCTTTATGCAAAGGTGACATCAGCCGACGGTACTACTAACGAATATTTTGACAGCATTGAAGAAGGCTTATTATATGCCGATAAGGCTGAAAACAAGGGCTGTGTTTTCACTCTTGTAACAAGCGGTAAGATCAATAGTGGGGTTAGGCTGTCAAACGGTCAGTTTACTATTACCACAAGTAATTATGGTACTATCTATGATTACAACCAGACAATAACTATTGACGGTGCAGATGTTATTGCTGAAGGTTATATGTTCATCAGGTGCAAGGTTAATGTGAAGAGCGGATCTCTTACATTGCCTGAGGGCTCAGGCGCCGGATTTGATAGTATTGCTATATCAGGCGGTACCGTAACTGTCAGCGAAGGCGTCAATGTTGACAATAATGCGGGTGCTGATAATTTATTTGTAAGCGAAGACGCAACTGACGCAAAGCTTACTATAGGCGGCGGTACTTACGGCAATGTCTATCTCGGACAGTTTAAATTAAAGGACGTAATCGCAAGCGGTGTGCGTGTGATAAGCTACGACAATCCGACAGATCCGACTGCTGAGAAAACAGCAAAGGCTTTATTATACAGCGATATAGCCGAAAAAAATAATTTTGACTCCGAAAACAATACTGTAAGCTATTATCTGTTTACCAAGTGCGAGCATAAGAATGAGGACGGCAGTTATGCCTTTAATGACAGCGGTATATGCAAATACTGTAACTCTGAGTTTGCCGCAAGCGTAAGCTATACGGTTGACGGAAGTGCAAAGACAGAGCTGTTCAGCAATATATGCGACGCTTTTGACAAGGCTAATGAGATAGGTACGGCTACAGTAACGCTGTATAAGGATATTACAGACAGCGAACGTACACAGGAGATTCCCGTTATGGGCAATGTAACGCTTGAACTGAACGGTAAAACACTGGGTGGTCGTTATGGCATAGCGCGTATATCGGTATCTGACGGTGGCACGCTTACTGTAAACGGCGATGGCGATATGGATACACCTATTTACGTTAATGAAAACTCAAAATTAGTCATTAACGGCGGTGGATACTTCAATTCTGTGTCAGTTAAAAAAGGAGGCAACGCAGAAATAGGCGGCGGCACTATACAAGGTCTGTCCGTTCGCGGTAACGTAAAACTCAGCGGCGGTAAATTCAACGACATCGAGATATTTAACGGCAATCTTGAATCTGTACTGGCAGACGGTTATGCGTATAAAAATGCTGACGGCACTTGGCTTTCGATTGATGAGCGTGAAAAAGATAGCTATTTGGGCGGTTCTAAAGGAGCGTTATCCGTAGAAGAAGCACCCATAAAGAGCGCAAGTATTTCGTGGGCAGGCGGAGAAGCGCCTGTTATATACCGTAACGGAGCGAAAAAATTAAAAGTCAATGTTATATGCGATGTGGCGGACACTTCAAAGCGGATAACCTATTCGGACTATGTAAACGGCAATAATCGCAGTAAAGATTCTAAGCTTTCTGTTAACTGGTATATGGTATTCGGTTATAAAATCGGTGAGATTGTAGCGGAAGACGGTGAGGTTGAATATTACACTGTACTGAAGTGTGACGGATACGAATATAAGTCGAATGCACTTAAGTTTACACTTGCGACCTGCTCGCACCCTGAGGATAGCTTTAATAACGAAACCGACGGTTTGGTATTCTGCGGTATATGTGATTTATTGATAGAAGCCGAGGTAGTAGATGCTGACGGCAAGTCGTTAGGTTATGCGGATATAGAGAGTGCCATAAAGCTGGCACAGGAGAACGAGGGCAGCACTGTAAAGCTGATTTCGGAAAGAGTACCTGCGTCCATTACCGTGACGGGCGGTAAGTTTACTGTTGACTTTAACGGTAAAGAGGCATATTGTCAGTTCACTGTCAACGGCGGTGACGTGACTTTCACTTCTTCGGCAGTACAGGACGTGAGCAATCAAAATCTGCCAAGCGGAATCACAGTTAACGGAACTGACGCTGAGGTTACAATTGACGGTAAAATCAAGCTGGGAAGAGTAAGAATAATCAGCAGTACGCTTACAGTAAACAGTACCGATGGTTATATCGGTGAACTGTCAATAGAAGGCGGAAATGCTGTTATAGACGGTGCAAATATTGATGCACTGTCAATAAATGGCGGAGCGACTGTTATAAACGGTGCAAATATTGATGCACTGAAAGCTAACGGCGGAGACACGGTCATCAATGATGTTAATGCCGATTCTTTAGCTATGTGTGACAACCGCTCCGGTGGAAGCGAATATAACATCTCTATCGTAAGCGGTAGGTTCGGCAGTTTCACTTGCGAAAATGGAAGCAATTATACTTTAGGTAGGGCAATTGCGAGCGGAAGCGTAGTTTCGGCCGATAGTATGAATGGCATTACTGTTTACACATACGAAGCTATTCAGACCATGACCAGTACCTATAGAATTTTTGTTGATAAGTGCAACCATAAGGACAAAAACGGCAGTTATGTGCTTGACGGTAATCCCTGTCCTTACTGCAATGAGGAAATTGTTGCAACTGTAAGCTATACTGCCGGCGGAAGCGAAAATACGGATCTGTTCAGCGATATTTATGACGCTTTTGAAAGGGCTAATGAGATAGGTACGGCTACTGTAACGCTGCAGAAGAACATCACGGACGATATTACAGATACGATAGCTGTTACAGGCAATGTTACGCTTGAACTTAACGGTAAAAGGCTCTCACAACCCGGTACTGATGTATGGTATTCCATAGAAGTAACGAGCGGTAAGCTGACCGTTAACGGCAGTGGCTTAATAAAACGTGTTGCCGTTTGCAACGGCAGCGATGCGGAAATCAACGGTGGTACTCTCTCTGACTTCATAATTAAAGACGGCGGTAACGCTGTAATTAAAGGCGGTCAATTCTACAGCTTACAGGTTTCAGGCGAAGGCAGAAACGTAGGACAGCTTCTTGCGGACGGCTATGCCTATTGGAGTTTTATCGATTCCGGCATCTGGTCTACTATTGCAGAGCGTGAAAAGCAGGATATAGCTAATGTAGAAGTAAGGACAGCGCCGATAAAGAGCGCAACGGCGACAGCAAATAAGACTGTGCTGTACCGCAACGGCGGAGGTGCACGGCAGATCTTATTTAACTTCAATGTTAATACAAGCGACGGATACACGATAAGCGATGCCAATAAGGTCACAGTCGGTTTATATGTAGGCGATACCTTAATAAGAGAGCTCGACTTCGTCGGAAATTCATATACGTTTGCAAATGCAGATGAAATTTCCGATACTGACGGCACTGTAAAGGCACATCTTGTTATCAAGTTAAACGGATACGAATATGTGACCGATGATGTCGAGTTTGAAATGGCGACCTGTACGCATCCGTATGACGCATTAACGACAGACGAGCATGATTACTATCGTTGTTCGTTATGTGATGCCAGCATAAATGCGATACTTGTTAAAACAAACGGCGACAAGGCATGCTATACCGACAATGTGCCCGAAGCATTTGAAGCGGCACAGCTTGAGGAGAACAACGGCTGTACATTAGAATTATACAGAGGTGTGAACAGAGACTGTGAGATCACACAGGGCAGCTTTACCGTTTTATTCAAGAAAACGGGAAGTGCATCTGCTGTGATCAAAGTAAGCGGCGGAAATGTCAAGATCACGGGAGATGACGGCTGTACATTATCGAAGTATCCGGGAAGCTCGGTGGGATATCTCATAGCTGTAACGGGCGGCACGGTAACGTTTGATGACATAACTATCAATGATGACAGTATCAGCGTAAGCGGCGGCAAGACTGTTATAAACGGCGGTACTTATAATAAGCTGAGCGTCAGCGGAGGTACGGTCACTATAAACAGCGGTACATTCAGCAGCATAGATGTAAGCGCAGAGGGCAAGGCACTGAAAGATCTGCTCGGCGAGAACAAGGCGTTTACGACAAGCGACGGAAAGCTGTTTGACGCAAGCAAGGTTTCGGAAAGCGATAATTCACTTACGGTAATCGACCACAGCAAGCATGAGTATGACGAAACAGGAAGGTGCGGCTGCGGTTATCAGTGTGCACACAGTGAGATCAATGCGGAAGGTGTATGCAACGAGTGCAATGCAAAGATGTATGCTGCAGTCACTGTAAAGAGTGAGACCGGAACAACGGTAAAATACTTTACAAAACTTACGGAAGCGTTTGAGTTTGCGGCAAAGAACGAAAACAAAGGCTGTACGCTGAAAATGCTCAGAGATTTCTTCGATAGAAATACTGACATTAACGTAAACGGCGGAGAACTTACTGTCGATATGAACGGCTTTGGTGTCTATATCAATAGCTTTAACGGATCCGGAACCCAAATCACTATACGCAGTGACAGTAAGTGTACTTTTGGGGTTGAAAATGGATTTAGCATGGACGGCGGCACTGTTACTTTCTCGGGAGAGGTCAGCGTAGTTTGCCAGAATGTGAAATTAAATGCCACATATTTCTCCTCCTATGTTGAAACGCTGAAAATTGACACGCTGATTTTAGAAGACGGTGTTCTGCTTAAACAGCTGGCAAGTATCACGAATGCTAATATCGCTAATATAGACTGCTCAAGTGAAATTTATCTTTATCAAATTTTAGCGAGCGGCAGCCGTGTCGATTCTCAGCTGTACAGCGATCTGAAAGCAAACGCTTCGTCAAACTTCGATAACGTAAGAATAATAAGATGCGACCACCCGGACGGTGTGGGCAGAGATAACCGTTGCATATACTGCAATTCATTGATCGCTGCAAGCGTAAGCTATACCGAGAACGGAGCGGAAAAGACAGAATATTTTGTTAAGGAAGATCTGGGAAAGGCGTTTGCCAAGGCAAACAGCGTTGCAATTGCAACAATAACAATGCTGATGTCTTCCGCTTATGATACAGACTACCTCCCTGTTACAGGTGATGTTACACTTATTGCAAATGGCGATAACGCCATCTTGTATAATACAGTAAAGGTCGCCGATGGCGGTAAGCTGACACTTAGAGGCAACGCCAATATTTTCGCTGTAATTGCCGAGCCGGGCTCCAGGTTGACTGCCGAAGAAGCCACAAGAATCGCATATCTCACCGTAAACGGCGGAGATGTTAAGCTCAGCGGCGGACAATATGATAACATTACGGTAAAAGATGGCAAGATAACAGATATTCTCGGCAACGGCTATGCGTATAAGAAAACAGAGGGCGGTGCATGGCTGACGCTTAAAGAACGTGAGGTGTCGGAAGCAAGCGGTGTTACCGTTGCTAAGGCACCGATAGTACAAGCAACGCTTAGCACAGAAATGAACAAGCTGTATCGCAACAGCAACGCAAATTCCACGCTGAAGTTCAACCTGTCTCTTGCTAACGGCTCGAACCTGAACGACTCGTATGTAAGTAAGAGATACGGTATAAACTCCTATGTAAGCGGAGATATAATTTATAGCAGCTTAAGCGCACTTGTAAAGGACGCTAAATTGTCGGCAGACGAAATAATTGATAAGGCAGGCGACAGCGATGTTGCCGAGATATACTTCGTAGTTACTACCGGTGACGGCTATGAAATAAAGTCGAACACTGTAAGTATAGACCTTGTTGATTGTGATCATTCTCAGGTGGTCGATCCTACAGCGGACAAGGAAACCGCAGGTAATATTACCGAGCCGACATATTGCGAGATATGCGAGAGCAAGTTCAATGCAAAGATAACAAAGGGCGACGATGTCAAGTATTATAACAATCTTGACGAGGCTGCGAAAGACGCTCAGAAGAGCGAAAACGAGGGCTGTACCTTATATCCGCTTTATAACAAGAACGGATACGGCGGTCAGTTAGTCATAACCGAAGGTAACTTCACGCTCAAGTACGCAGTTCGTACAGCGTTCTCACGTCCGATCATCATAAACGGCAAGGCAAAGCTGACGGTTACGGGACGTTGTGCGGTGACAGCGTTTGAGAATCAAGACGCATTTATAGTGCAGGGCGGTGATGTCACATTTGAGGGGCTTGCTACAGGCAGCAATGTGACCATAAACGGCGGAAATGTTACAATGGCCGCAAACAATATAAATTGCCTTACAATAAACGGCGGTAATGTATCCATTTCGTCAGGTGGGTTTGCCGAAATCATAACTAATGCCCCGAATAAGGTGATAGCCGATTATATCGATCCCGGCTTCTGGGTACAGGACAGAGGAACAAAAGAGTGGATAGATATATACAGTCTTAATAAGGCAACGGCATCATCGACAAACGGACTTACGGTACGGTTATGTCCGATGCAGATAATCAAGCCGATTGATACTGTATATTACACCAACGGTTATTATCCAGGCGACATACCGTCACTTCAAATAAATGCAGAGCCGTGGTATTCAAACGAGGTTGACGCAAAAGTTGCTTATCAGTGGTTCGCCATTGATGAAAACGGCTACGAAACAGTGATAGAGGGCGATACAGACAGAAAGCTGTCGCTCGAAAATCTCACAACGGGCAGGTACTACTGCCGTCTTACCTACAGCAATGCTACAACGGCGGGAGTTTCGATGGCGTCGGACGTTGTAACGGCTACGATAACCGAATGTGAGCATTCCGGAGGAGAGGCTACCTGCACCGAAAAGGCAAAGTGTGAAATATGCGGTGCGGAGTATGGCGAACCTCTCGGTCACGACTATGTTGTAATCAAAGTAGTTGAGCCTGACTATCGCAACGAAGGCTACAGCGTATTTGAATGCACAAGATGTAAGGATTCATATATCGGAAACCGTGTTCCCGTAAAGCCTATTCCCGATGTGGAAGAAATAGCGGTTGAAAAGACAACATACAATGAAGTCGATATAAGCTGGAAGAATATAAGCGGCGTTGACGGATATTATGTCGAATGCTATGTCGGCAATCAGTGGAAGCAGATCGGCTTCAGCACGGACGGCGACAGAGTAGCGGCAAAGCTGAGCGGTCTTTCTGCAGGTCTTAAATATAAGGTAAGGATAGCGGCTTATGCAGGAAGCTTCACCGCCAAGTTCAGATGTTTCTATGTTGATACTGTTCCTTCTCCCGTATGGAATATAAATACGGTGAAGGCTACCGATGAAACGGTAAGAATAAGCTGGAGCAGAAACGCCAGAGCGGACGGCTACAAGGTAGAGTGGTACATTAATAATCAGTGGTCCGTAAAGACTGTTACCGGCAACAATAATATATCGGCGGTTATAGACGGACTTTGTGCAGGAACACGATATAAAGTAAGGGTAAGCGCATATAAGGGCGACCTTTACAGTCCGTATACATATGGCTATATCGATACGCTCCCGTCAAAAGTTACGGGTATTACGAAGACAGTAACATCTTCTTCGTTTACGCTTAAATGGGATAAGAACGAAAGTGCGGACGGTTATACCGCTCAGTACTATGCAGACGGTAAGTGGAATGAAAAGACGCTGACCGGCAATAACAAAACTACCGTTACAATAGGCTCGCTTAAGGGCTACAAAACCTACAAGGTCAGAATAAAGGCTTATAAGGGTGAGCTTGAGAGTGCATTCGACGATATTTATATCACTACCGCTCCGACAAAGGTCAGCGGTCTTAAGGTAAAGAGCGCAGTTGACTCAAAAGCAGTAGTTATATGGAATGCGGATGCGAACGCTGACGGATATAACGTAGAATATTATATCGGCGGTAAGTGGGTCAAAAAGACCATAACCGATAATAAGACAGCAAAGGCTGTGCTTGGCGGACTTACACCTTACAGCACATGTAAAGTAAGGGTAAGAGCGTATAAGGACAATCTGTACGGCGATTACAGCTATACTACGGTTACTGCAGTGCTTTCACCGGTAACCAATATCAAGGTTGTATCGGCAAAAAGCAACTCGATAACCGTTAAGTGGGGTAAAAACGCCAGTGCAGACGGATATAAGGTTGAAATTTACAAAGGCGGCAAGTGGGTCAAAAAGACGTTAAAGGGCAGTACGAATGCTACTGTCACTATTGGCGGACTCAGGGCCGGAAGCGTGTATAAGGTAAGGATTGCGTCTTATAAGGGTGCAAATACAAGCACTTATACTTATGCAAATGTGAAGACAGCCAAATAAGCTGACAGTAAAAAAAGAGAACACCGGGCGACCGGTGTTCTCTTTTGTGTATCAGATGCGTTTTTACTATAAGAACAAACTGAGCCGTAAGCAAGGGTGCTTACGGCTGTAGTTTGTTTATTGCTTTTTATGATGCCGCCGTTTCGCTGTCCTGCGGTAAGCAGAATTTTGAAAAAGGCGAATCCGGTGCGGCTCACAGCCGCCGCTTACTTGAAGTATCTGTTCAGCAGACCCTCGAAAGCCTTACCGTGACGGGCTTCGTCCTTAGCCATCTCGTGAACTGTGTCGTGGATAGCGTCAAGATTTAACTGCTTTGCTCTCTTTGCGAGGTCAAGCTTGCCCTGTGTAGCGCCGTGCTCTGCGGCAACTCTCTTTTCGAGGTTTTCCTTAGTCGATGCACTTACAACATCGCCTAAAAGCTCTGCGAACTTTGCAGCGTGTTCAGCCTCTTCCCAAGCTGCCTTTTCGTAGTAAAGGCCTACCTCGGGGTAACCTTCTCTGTGAGCGGCTCTTGCCATAGCGAGATACATACCTACCTCTGTGCATTCGCCCTCGAAGTTAGCCTTTAAACCTGCAAGAATCTCTTCATCCTCAACTGCCTTTGCAATGCCTACCTTGTGCTCGTCTGCAAATACAAGCTTTTCGCTTTCCTTAAGCTCTATGAACTTGCTGCCGGGAACCTTGCACTGGGGGCAGAACTCGGGAGGTGTATCTCCCTCATGAACGTAACCGCATACCGGACATACCCACTTTTTCATAGTAAATTACCTATCCTTTCATAGTGATAAAATCATTATTTTCTTATTGTTTTTAATGAAATCAGTAACGTTTACTGATTTGTTGGTTTTATTATAACCGATACTTCGGCATTTGTCAAGAGGTTTTTGAAAATTTTTTTGGGGAAATTGGGTTAGTTGTGGATTACTAAAAAGGGCGAGGTTTTGGAAGGGTTGGTGAGGGGCGAGTTGTGATTGTGAACGCTTAGAAGTTTTAGGGATAGAAGTTCTATCAACTTCAATCCCCACCGTCTTGACGGCAGACCGACTTAGTAATTATAAAAGTCGGATATATCGCATAAAAACGCTGTAAAATTTAGGCTTGTGCCTTGCCGTCAAGCCACCTCCCCTTTTTCGAGGGGAGGCAAGGGTGATGGTGCGAGACAAGGGATAGTGTGGATGCGAAACTGGCAAAGCGTTCATTCAAAGGCAAGTATGGTGCTTGGCTGAATTATCGTTCCTTTTAAATATTTAATAGTTATTGGGTTTTACTTGCTGATTATCTTTTCGGCGGCGGAGGCAAGGTAGAGCGAGCCTGTGACCATCGCTATATCCTTTGTTCCTGCCTTGAGCGCTGCCTGTGAAATTGCACTGTTAAGGTCGCCGCAGGCGGTAGCGCGTACTCCCTGCTCTATGGCAAAGCTTGTAAGCTGAGAAGCGGGTACGCAGCCGGGCATAAAGCCGTCAACGAATATTACATCTTCGAAGCGGGGGAGAATTATTTTAAGGACGGTCTGCCAGTCCTTGTTTGCCATCATACCGACTACGGCGTGTATTTTTCTTTTGTCGCAGCTCAGCAGTTTTTCGGCGGCTCTCATTGCGGAGGGGTTGTGCGAGCCGTCTATGATGCAGGCAACGCCGTTCACGCTTACCTCCTCCATTCTTGCTCTGAGGGCGGATCTTTCAAGTCCTGTGAACACACTGCTGTACTCTATATTCAGTATACGGCAGGCCTCTATGGCGCACAGTGCATTTTTTATCTGATGTTCGCCGGACATAACGAGATGATAATTCATACCCTTGTACGAAAAGAACACATCGGTAATATCCATATGGAGCATCTGCACTCTTGACATATCGGGGATAATTTCTTCGCAGTTATACTCACGGCATTTATCGTCAATGACACGCATTACCTCTTTTGCCTGTCCCGGATATACTATGCACGGAACGGACGGCTTTATTATGCCTGCCTTGTGACGTGCTATTTCGGCAAGCGTATCGCCAAGCACATCGGTATGGTCGAAATCTACCGATGTTATAACGCTGACAGCGGGATTTACAACGTTAGTGCAGTCAAGAAGTCCGCCTATACCTGTTTCTATAACGGCAACGTTTACCTGCTCCTTATAGAAATAAAGCAGAGCAATAGCGCACAGTATCTCAAACTGTGAGAATCCGTCAAAGCCTGTCTGTTCGACTGCCTTTTTCACCTGTCCGCAAAGAAGCGCAAAGGCAGGGCGTGAGATATATTTGCCGTTTACCTGTATGCGTTCCTCGATGCACTCAATATAGGGCGATGTGAATTTTCCTACGCTCTTGTTGTCGGCTTTTACAGCGTTGCTTATATATTCGCATACGCTACCTTTTCCGTTTGTTCCTGCAACGTGAACTATTTTAAGTTCGTTTTGGGGATTGCCGAGAAGCCTCATAAGAATAACAAATCTTATAAGGTCCTTTACAGGCGTACCGGATTTTGTGAAAGAACCGACGTATTCAAATGCCTGTTCGTATGTCATGTGGGGTTTCCTTTCGCATTTTCTTCTTTTACTCAAAACACAATTTCTTCATTTCATAAGTGCGATAAAGCTCTTTGCCTTATTTACTATCAGCTTATCGTTGTCATAGACGAGCAGGTTATGCGCCTGTCCTATGCCTACCCAGCGTATCTCGGAAATTTCTTCAAGCTGGGGGGTGTAATCATAATTTTTTGCACGGGCGACAAAATACACAACTTCCTTTTTTGCGTCCTTGCGTGGCGAATATGTAACCGTTTCTCTGAAGCCTGAGTCAATATAAACGTCTATGCCGGTTTCCTCTTTTATTTCACGTTTTGCGGTTTCTTCTTCGGTTTCGCCGTTTTCAACGTGTCCTTTCGGGAATGACCAGTAGCCCGACTTGATGTGCTTTATAAGCAATATTTCCGTATTGCCGTGAAATTTTCTGTAAACAATACCGCCGCAGGACTTTTCATAAGTCATCTGCTCCGAACACCTCCTTGTGTCTGACCGCTTGCGTTGTCAAAGCATTAAAACACGGTGCAGTTGTTTATAATCGTTTATATTATAGCATGTTTTTCACAAAAAGTCTATAGCGAAGGGGTGTAAATGATTGCAGGGTTGGGAAAAAGAGGTGGTTTTTAGTTGGTTGGAGGGGAAAAGCCACGGCGGGTGCCGTGGCTTTTTAGTATTTATCTTTGGTAACAAGCTACTGATAGTTCTTTTTGTCGGACAGCACTTCTCGGGTTCGCTATTCAAATGGGTACACTTGTCAATATTAACGAGGGA
>OKTE01000518.1_pt1 | contig 16755 bp, 14 predicted proteins | sample 1606151 | NCBI WGS metagenome assembly OKTE01 (sample SAMEA3879527, study PRJEB24766) | human gut metagenome | biome: human-associated habitat; feature: feces | place: USA | collected 1985/1987 | reverse complement strand
CCCAGCGGAATGCGCCCCAGCACCTCGCCGCTGCCCGGGCTTATGACGTCCTGCATCTGCCGGCCCTCGCCTTCAAACCACTTGCCATCGATATACATCGGAAAAATCATCGCATACTCTCTTAAAAGCTCTGATGATGTTATCAACATTATCTTTTGCTAACATCATATTCCCCATATAGCACATATACTTACGGGAAACTTTTTGCTTTACTATACCATCAAAACGAGCTGTATTTAAAATTGAGCATAGAATATACGTAGGCTTCTCGCATACCAACTCATCGTAAAATCTTTGAAGAGCCTCTGTCATGAGAACCCTGAACAAAATGAACTGATAAACAAATTTATATGCGAGTTTATAAGAGAAAGGAATTGCAGATTTCAGCCTCCTAATAGGCTCGGGAAACTCGTCGCCAATAAATCCAATCTTGATTCCCATGATTCGCAACACTGGAACAAAAAAGAGGAGATATGTAGGATGGTCAAAGCTTAAGAGTATACAATCAAACTTTTCCTCTTTATGGGAATTCCTTATTTTCTTTATGGCATTTAAGAGAGACTTAGGTCTATCAACAAAAAGTTTATATAACTTGGACTTATTCGTATCCCTCTTATGGGCATAGGTGTACTTAACACCTCCAATACAACCTGAAAGAGAATATGCATCATCAACTACCTTTGGCTGAAACACCACTACTTCAACCTTACATCCATTATCCACTAACCCCTGCCCATAGGATAGTATTCTTATTGTAGGGGCCATCCCTTCGGGGAATGAATATGTGCAAAGAATTCCGATTTTATTTATCATACGTGTATGTATTAAATGCAAAAAAATATAGAATCATAAAGAAAGGTGAATATGTAATTGTTTGTGAGAAACATAAAAGCAGCAAGGATACAAAAACGCATACATTCGCCCCCTTGTGACTATTACCGACATATACCTTTGTTCCTCTATATAACAAGTAGTAAAACACTATGGATAATGGAATGCCATAATACCTCATCAAATCAGTTAATCCATTTGGGCTAAAAAGTTCATCTCCAAAAACATTTGAAAGAAATGGACCAAAGCCAATAATCGGAGATTGCGTTATCTGATTCCAATGATATGCAATGGCGCCAAATCTTGACCAAGTGGAGTCATCAGCTGATTGCTCAGCAATTTTTTCGGTCATAAAATCTAATTGCCCCACATAATATACAACAACAAGCAATATGACAGACAAAATGAATTTATAGCTTTTCTTGATGTTTGAAAAAAATATATATCCGACAAACAATACAGCCGTAGCTACATATCCAGTCGTAGAAAAAGTTGTTAGATTTGTAAGTAGCAACACAAGACTCTTCTTCGACGTAATCTTTTCTTTGAAATAGAAAAGATTAATAGCTAATGCTAGTGTTATATAAATGGTAAAACGCCCTGGCTCCCAGAAGGGACCTGAATTTCGCATAAGACCTTTAAAATCTTGGGGGATACTAAATATGTATAGTGTATCTACAATATTTGTATTGTTCTCAATATTATCCCAACCTAAAAGAGGAAATTGTGATGCAATTGACCGAAGAAAGGATAGTCCCAATGGAAACAAGCAAATTACCCACAATACCAAGCAAACCTGTGAGATGAAACAGACTAAATCTAAATATACTTTTACAAACTTACAGCAAATTATCTTAGCAAATATAGCACAAACTAAGAGCAAGCATGTTGGCTTAATAAGATTGATAATGGCCCCACCAAAATTCACCATTTGTAAGAAATGAACAGACAAAACAACACCAATTAGCAGGATTGTCGAATTTGAAAGTTTATAATCTCGTTGAAAAAAGATGATTCCAACGATTGGCATCATATACAACATCCATTCAAGGAAAAGCCCATAGGTGAAGCCTCCTCCCGACCATAGAATTATGAATAGAAGAATGGCATACTCATACCACTTTGTCTTGTCGTTATATGTGGTTATTTGTTCCATATCCCCGTTGCAGTTTGGTTGATGAGTTTATTGCATTGCAGTTTAGACCATACGTAATTCAGCGCAAATACAATAGTATTTGCTATTAACACTCCAGACAAGCCACATAAATTGCCCAAAAATATTGCAAGCGGTATATAAATGATTGCAATTATTCCTGTCAGTATTATTTGCGCAAATACTTTTCCTGTTCCATTAATGATAGTTCCATAGACTTTGTACAACATTTCAAATGAAATATACAATAATATAAGACCTGTGGTTGAATAATTTATGTCTATTGAGCCCCTGCCCAGCCACATGCCATATACAAACTTAGAAGCCAATACCATCAATACGCCAATAAAAATAGACGCAATACAGACTTTTCGTGAAAAAGAGAGCGTCTTGTTTATCCACTCAAAGTCTTTACGAACATAAGCATCCGTTGTTGCAGACCACACAGGAGTGATGACAATAGTGAAAATCATAGTCAAAAGACTAACATATTTAAATGCCAAATTATACTCTACCACTGCTTCTGGACTTACGACTCTTGCTATGATAATGCTATTGGCCTGAAAAAGTACAATTGTAATCATTTGGAGAACAAAAAACTTCAATCCAAGGCTTAAGATACTACCAACTGATTTGAACTCAAATAGTTTGAAGGATGGTGCAATTTCTTTCAGTTTCGTTCTAAAAAGTCCGATAGATCCCCAAAAGAGAACTAAAGGAGGAATTATACTGTTGACAGCACCTATCTGTAAGACGGAAGTAACATCAAACACATATACCTGTATTACCAACGCAATGAGAGCAACAAATTGTCCCACGAAGGTAAACAATGATTGGAACGCAGGCATTTGATAAGCAAATAGAATTGAATTTATTAATCCAAACAAGAACTGAATACAAAAAGCTATAAACACTACATTTGTAAGTCCTCGAATTTCACCAGCATCACTTGTAGGGGAATTCAAAACCCCTAACCAATCAACAAAAGGACTAACCATCAAAAAGATTACTATAATTAATGCTACATATATAGCAAGAGTTACATAACAGCTGCTTACAATCTTCTTAGCAGAATGAAAGTCTCCCTTTGCCAAAAATTCTGGTAATTTATTTCTGAGTCCATTTCCTAAACCAACATCCATATACCCAACCCAACCTACAATTGAGGTGAGGGTTAGTAATACTCCATAATCTGCCCTATCTACATGATGAAGCATAATAGGAGCTGATATCAGGGTAAGAATCATTGAAACTCCCCTAATACCGATCATTGCCACAGTATTTTTATACATTTTTTTACTGCGACTATCAGTTCCTATGAACTTTTTCCTTATTTGAGTCTTTATACTAAACATTTATTATTTTCTATTGAATAGATAATAGACACATGCAACTGAGATGTACAAACACATTAAAAACTTGTCGGAAAATGAGCTTATATCCTTACTTTATTCCTCCCCCCCTCACACCCATATATACGCATAAAGGGGTTCGAAGATAAGCTTTCAGAATAAACCTTGCTGAATAGTATCCTTTGGCATGATTGATAACATAAGTTGAACCATAATAGCTTGTCATTGCATTTGTTAAAATCATTTTCTTCATGGTTCCTATATAGGAATCAGGATTTAATTCAGTACATACTGAAATCGAGATTTTTAATCCTACAGCGCCAACACCCTGACTGGACTTGTCGGTTGGAATACTATCCAAAGCCTTGTCATAGTTCTTGATTCCACTCCTACAAGATGCCCCTCTATAATCTGATACTGATTTTCAATTTTATTCCATCTTGCTACTTCATAAGCGTCATAAAGTTTATCACTTGCTTGCGATACGTATTTTGCAGCATTTTTCTAATTTATCATTCATTAAAGCGTGCGAAATATGACAGGCTTTCGCCCTCGTTCTCACGAATCAACTCACACACGAAATTGAGAATACGTGTCTTCCCATTGCCATGATGACCATAGATTGCTGCTATTCTATTCATAGGGATCTCTTGTTTTATAGAGTTGACTGCATTAGGAGTTGGATAGATTAATATTCATCGTAATAAAGTTCATTTGACATACTTAGAATAAACTGTAATCTATTTGGAACATCCGTTCAGCCTATTTCAGTTCAGATGATTGATATTTTTCAGAACTTTCTCCACACCATTTTATCGACGATACCGACATAGCTCTGCACAATCTTCACAACTTTGGTTGAGACATTCTCGTCTACATAGTCAGGCACAGGAATACCATGCTGACCTTCACGACAAAGTTCAACGGCTGTGTCTACGGCTTGAAGTAATGATTTCTCGTCAATACCGGCAATGATAAAGTCGCCCTTGTCAATAGCCTCTGGACGCTCAGTAGAGGTTCGAATGCAAATAGCTGGAAAGGGATGTCCCACACTGGTGAAAAAACTTGATTCTTCAGGTAATGTACCACTATCACTAACAACAGCAAAAGCACTCATCTGAAGACAATTGTAATCATGGAAGCCAAGAGGCTCATGTTGAATAACCCGTTCATCAAGTTTGAAACTACTCTCTGCAAGACGGTTACGACTACGTGGATGACAACTATAAAGAATCGGCATGTTATACTTCTCTGCCATACGGTTGATAGCATTGAAGAGCGACATGAAGTTCTTTTCGGTGTCGATATTTTCCTCACGATGAGCAGAGAGCAAAATATATTTTCCTTTCTCCAGACCCAGACGCCGATGTACATCGCTGGCTTCAATTTCGGCAAGGTTATTGTGAAGTACTTCCGCCATAGGTGATCCCGTGACATAGGTACGTTCCTTAGGTAGACCACAATCGGCAAGATATCTTCGCGCATGTTCCGAGTATGCCATATTCACATCACTGATGATATCAACAATACGACGGTTGGTCTCTTCCGGAAGGCACTCGTCTTTGCAACGGTTACCTGCTTCCATATGGAAAATTGGAATATGCAGGCGCTTCGCACCAATTACACTCAAACATGAGTTGGTATCACCAAGTACAAGAACTCCGTCCGGCTTTGTCTGAGCAAAGAGTTTATATGAACAATTGATGATATTACCACAAGTAGCTCCCAAATCATCACCTACGGCATCCATATATACTTCCGGCTCTGCCAACTTCAAATCTTTAAAGAATATACCGTTGAGGTTGTAATCATAATTCTGACCGGTATGAGCAAGAATCACATCGAAATACTGACGACATTTGGTGATGACAGCCGCCAAACGGATAATCTCGGGACGAGTGCCGACAACGATTATCAGCTTTAATTTACCATTATCCTTGAATTTTATATCTGAATAATCGAATTTAGGTTGTTTTTCCATATTATTTTTCTACTTTATCAAAGTATGTATCCGGCTTATTAGGATTGAATACCTCATTGCAGTACATCACTGTCACCAAATCTTCCGTATCAGAAAGATTGATGATGTTATGAGTATAACCGGGAAGCATGATGACAGACTGTATTTTCTCTCCGCTCACCTCATAGTTAAGCACTTCGTTTGTTCCTTCCTTACGGAGTTGAATAAGACCATGCCCACTGACTACAATAAACTGTTCCCATTTGGTATTGTGCCAGTGTTCACCCTTGGTTACACCTGGTTTGGAGATATTAATGCTTACCTGGCCGCAATTCAAGGTATGTACAAGTTCTGTGAAACTGCCACGTTGATCTACATTCATTTTCAAGTCGAAGATCGCTTTTTCTTTTGGTAAGTAGCTCAAAAAGGTACTGTACAGACGTTTGGCAAATGAATCAGCCGGGATTTCTGGAATCATCAGTGTCTTAGGCATTTCCGCGAATTGATGTAATAAGTCAACGATTTCACCAAGCGTCACCTTATGGGTGACAGGGCAATAGCAATATCTGCCGTCAGCCTCCGGATGTACATCAAGCCCCTCGAACTCGCAATGATGTTCCTCGCCTTTCAGGGCATGAATCATTTCGTCCACAAGATCATCAATGTAAAGTAGCTCAAGTTCTACACTCGGATCGTTGACCTGTATAGGCAAGTCATTGGCAATATTATTGCAGAAAGTGGCTACGGCACTGTTATAGTTTGGACGGCACCACTTACCGTAAAGGTTCGGAAAGCGATAGACCAAAACCTTGGCTCCTGTCTCTTTGCCGTATTGTAGAAAAAGATCCCGCCTTTTTGCTACGACCATATTCACTGTTACCAAAACGACCGGTCAACGAGGCTTGCGCACTGGAGGAAAGCATGACGGGACAAGTGTTATGATATTTCTTCAAGGTGTCAAGTAGTGTACTTGCAAAACCGAAGTTACCTTTCATGAATTCATCATTGTCTTTAGGGCGGTTCACCCCGGCAAGATTGAATACGAAATCGGCCTCTTTGCACCAATTATCCAGTTGTTCCGAAGTAGAGTCAAGATCGTACTCGAATACGTCACTAATCTTCAGTTCACCATAACAACGAGCCTTACCGTCCTTGATGTTATTAAGTTGGGCACAAAGATTCTTCCCTACAAAACCTTTGGCACCGGTTACTAATATCTTCATAATTTTATTATTGTACGAAGTTGCCCTCACCACTCAACTCCTTCTTTATATAGTCCAAAGCTGCAATCTTGGCTTTGGTTTCTTCCACGTTAAGGATTCGCGTATTGTTTGAATTGAACTCTGTAAGCGTGTTACGCTCTGTCTCACCCTCTTTGAAATATTTATCGTAATTCAATCCGCGGTTATCTGCCGGTACACGATAGAAATTGCCCATATCCTCTGCTTTGGCACATTCCTCATTGGTCAGCAATGTTTCATACATTTTCTCTCCATGACGGATGCCGATAACCTTAATATCTTCTTTCTTGCCGCCAAAGAGCTCACAGACAGCTTCCGCCTGAGTCCGGATGGTACAAGCCGGAGCTTTCTGAACAAGGATGTCACCATTCTGACCATGTTCGAAAGCAAACAATACGAGATCCACCGCCTCTTCCAATGACATGATGAAGCGCGTCATTTTAGGCTCGGTCAACGTTACAGGATTACCATTGCGAATTTGCTCTATCCAGAGAGGAATGACTGAACCACGGGAACACATCACGTTGCCATAACGTGTACAACAAATCTTGGTCTTGCCGGAATAACGGCTTTTTGCCACTGCTATCTTTTCCTCAACAGCTTTGGTGATACCCATAGCATTGATTGGATAGGCAGCCTTATCCGTGGAAAGGCAGATTACGGCACCAACACCCGCCTCAATAGCAGCCGTCAATACATTGTCAGTACCGATTACATTCGTCTTGACAGCTTCCATTGGGAAAAATTCGCAACTCGGAACCTGCTTCAAGGCAGCAGCATGGAAGATATAGTCTACTCCCGGCATAGCGTTCCTACAAGACTGGAGGTTACGTACATCACCGATAAAGAATTTTATTTTATTTGCCACATCAGGATACTTAATCTGATATTCGTGGCGCATATCGTCCTGTTTCTTCTCGTCACGTGAAAATATACGAATTTCACCGATATCGGTACGAAGGAAACGATTCAAGACTGCATTACCGAAAGAACCTGTTCCACCGGTAATCATTAGGGTTTTACCCGCAAAAATGCTCATAGTTTTACTGTTTTATTGTTTTATTTCTCCGTATTATAAAACTTTACATACCACTCTGCAAAGTTTCTTAGACCATCTCTCAAACTTGTACCCGGTTTAAAAGCAAAATCCTGTTCCAATGAAGTAGTATCAGCATAAGTTACAGGCACATCACCCGGTTGCATAGGCACAAGTTCTTTATGGGAATCAAAATCATAGTCTTTCGGAAGCACACCGGCACGGACTAATTCTTCCTGAAGAATAGTTACAAATTCAAGCAGGTTCTCTGGATGACTGTTACCGATATTATATACTTTGTATGGTGGAATCGGAAGTCCGTCTTCCCCATTATCTTTTTCTGGAGCGTGTTGCATAACACGTACTACTCCCTCCACAATATCATCCACATAGGTAAAATCACGCTTACAATTACCATAATTGAAAATCTTGATAGTTTCGCCTTTTACAAGCTTGTCGGTAAACCCAAAATACGCCATATCCGGACGACCTGCAGGACCATAAACCGTAAAGAAACGTAAGCCTGTTGATGGAATATTATAGAGTTTTGAGTATGCGTGAGCCATCAACTCGTTACTCTTTTTTGTTGCTGCATAAAGGCTGACCGGGTTGTCAACCTTGTCATCAGTTGAATACGGAACTGTCTTGTTACTGCCGTATACGGATGATGAAGAAGCATAAACCAAGTGCTCCACCTCATAATGACGGCAGGCTTCAAGGATATTATAGAAACCGATAAGATTACTTTGGACATAGGCATCAGGATTGGTGATACTGTAACGGACGCCCGCCTGGGCCGCAAGATTTACGACAACGGAAATTCTGTCTTCAGAGAAAATTCTTTCTACCGCATCCTTATCGGCAATCGAGGCATGGACAAAAGTCCAGTCACGGTTTAACAACTCTATTTCCTTGAGACGCTCATACTTGATATTGACATCGTAATAATCGGTGATGGAATCAACACCGATTACCCTGATATTTCGGAAATCATGGAAAAGGCGCATGACAAGGTTGCTACCAATAAAACCGGCAGCACCCGTTACAAGCACAGTCTTTCCGTCCAGCTCTACATTATATGACAACATGGTCAGTCCCTTCTAAAAATGTCACGTGTATAAACCTTAGCTTCCACATCTTCCAGACTGTTGTCAAAACGGTTGGCTATGATAGCCTTGCTCTGCACCTTGAATCCAGCAAGATCGTTAACAACCCTGCTGCCGAAAAATGTAGTCCCGTCCTCAAGCGTGGGTTCATAGATGATCACTTCCGCACCCTTCGCCTTGATACGTTTCATTATACCTTGAATGGCGGACTGGCGGAAATTGTCAGAGTTCGATTTCATGGTCAGGCGGTATACACCGATGACGCAAGTATGTTCCTTGGATGCGTCCCATTGTCCATTTCCCGTATAATAACCTGCCTTGCGGAGTACTGCATCAGCTATATAATCCTTACGGGTTTTGTTTGATTCCACGATTGCGGACATCATGTTCTGAGGAACATCCTGATAGTTGGCAAGGAGTCGTTTGGTATCTTTCGGCAGGCAGTAACCGCCATAACCGAATGAAGGATTATTATAATGTGTCCCAATACGGGGATCAAGGCCTACGCCCTCAATGATCGCTTTGCTATCCAATCCCTTTATTTCAGCGTATGTGTCAAGCTCATTAAAGTAGCTGACACGGAGAGCCAGATAGGTGTTGGCGAAGAGCTTGACTGCTTCCGCTTCTTTTATGCCCATAAAGAGCGTGTCGATGTTTTCTTTGACAGCCCCTTCCTGCAAAAGGGCAGCAAATGTCCTAGCTGCTTCCTGTAACATAGTGACATCCGTGACAGACCAGATCGCCTTGTTTTCTTCAGCAAACTCCGGACCGTCAATGATCTTCGGATAACCTACGATGATACGGCTCGGGTAGAGATTGTCATAAAGGGCCTTGCTTTCACGAAGGAACTCCGGTGAAAACAGCAGGTTGAACTTCTTGACTCCTTTCTGGGCATATTTTACATAAAGGTTACGGGTATATCCCACCGGAATTGTCGATTTGATGACCATTACGGCATCGGGATTCACTTCAAGCACAAGATCGATAACTTCCTCCACACGACTCGTATCGAAATAATTCTTCACAGGATCGTAGTTTGTAGGAGCGGCTATTACCACAAAGTCGGCATCAGCATAGGCTAACCTCCCGTCCAAAGTGGCAACAAGATCAAGCGGCTTTTCAGCCAGATACTTCTCGATATAATCATCCTGGATAGGGGAAACCTTGTTGTTCAGTTTCTCCACCTTTTCCGGGATTACATCCACGGCAGTTACATGATGATGTTGTGATAGCAGTGTCGCTATGCTCAGTCCCACATAGCCAGTTCCGGCTACTGCGACCCGAATCTCTTTGAAATCACGCATATTATGTTTGATTTGGTTTTATCAATAGCAGTTTATTTACCCTCCCGACTTGTATGCTTCTCTCCATAACCATAGCCATAACCATAACGCTTGCCATAGCCATAATACTTGCCGTATTTACCATAACCATAATAATAGCCGTACTTCTTTTTCTGAAGATCCAAGCCGTTAATGGCGATACAGAGGTTAGGCAGTTTGTTGTTTTCCATAAGCTCATTGATCAAAGTAAACTCTGCCTTACGGGTATAATCAGCACGGCATACGTATACCGACAAATCAGCTGTGCGACCTATCAGCAAGGTATCAGTTACCATACCCACGGGGGCCGTATCCAGAATCACATAGTCAAAATTAGCCTTCAACGTTTCGATGGCTTTTTCCAAGCCGTCACGAGCCAATAATTCCGTTGGATTGGGAGGAACTGATCCGCCCGGAAGAATAAACAGATTCTTGTTTATATCGGAAGGCTGTACTAAATCCATCAGATTCTTTGTCGGATTGGTCAGAAACTGGGTAATACCATGTTCCTTTTGGGAAATATTAAAAACCTTATTCAATCCCGGTTTACGAATGTCAAGACCTACTATCACAACCTTTTTCCCTAACAAAGAAAGACTAATAGCCAAATTAGATGATACAAAAGACTTACCTTCACCACTGATGGTAGAAGTCACCAGAATCACATTCTTGCCATTTTCAAGCATAAACTGAAGATTGGTACGTACATTACGGAATGTCTCGCTCATCAAATTATTATGATTCTCAAATACAGCTATAGAACCGGACTTTTCATCCGCCAACGGGATATCGCCAATAACAGGAAGAGAAGTTAGTTTTTCAACATCAGCACGGCCCTCAATCTTGAATTTGGTCAAGCCAATCAGATAAATAATACCTACCGGAAATCCTACTCCTAATACCAAGGCGGCAAGATAGACCATCATCCTCTTAGGAGAAACCGGATTGTCGTCCGCTAACGCTTCATCAATAATCTTGGCATTATTTGCTGTAGCTGCCAAAGTGATGGCATTCTCTTCACGTTTTTGAAGTAACATCAAATAAAGACCGGCCTTAATTTCCTGCTGCCGGGCGATACTTACGAACTGGCGTTCCTGGGTCGGAGCGTCATTAATACGACGAGAATAGCGGTTCGCCTCACGGGCAAGGTCTTCTTTGGTTATCTGCAATCCTTTCAATGTAGCATCCAGCGTAGCCTGTACATTGCTCCGCATCGCACGGATACTAGTATCCAAATTTATGATCGTCGGATTATTCTCGGTTGATGTACGGAGCAAGCGCTTTCTTTCAACCAACATTTCATTATATCTGTCTATTGCACCAGCTGATGCTGCATCCTGTAATCCAATATTACTTGGCAAGACCTCATATTCATTACCTTGCATATAGCGTTGCAAATCCATCACCAAATTGATTTGAGTCTGGTTTTCCACACGTTTCTTTTCATATTCAGCATTACCGGTTAAGGCTATTTGCGCCTCACTGCTCAAATCTGTAATTCCGGCGCTACGCTTGAAGTTCTCCAAGTCTTGTTCTGTACTTCCAAGTTCCTTGGAAATAATGCCGATACGTTCGTCGATGAATTCTGCGGTTTTTTGGGCTACCTCATTCTTGTCATTATTGGCATTGATATTGTACATCTCAAGGAGTTTGTTGATGAAGTCCTTGCCACGCCGGGTATTTGAGTTCTTTAACGAAAGAACAGCTACAGAAGTAGTTTTTGATGTAGGGGCTATCGACAAAGATTTGATATATCCTTTGGCCACAGACATCGGCCGGTTTATAAAAGCTTTTATATGACGCTCTTTACTTTCCTCCTTAGCCTGATTGGTCGTCAATGTATCCTTGCTTTCAAAAAAGGCGATCGTCCCCTCATCGGTCGGAAAAACAGCAGGTAATTTATCGAATTGTTTCCGGTACTCTTTGTCTTTCACTGTTATCAACGCATCCATCCCACCATTAGGAAATAAAGTCATCTCCACTTCCATTGGTGCAGACAGTTTTTCCGCCTCCTGTGGAGTCAAGCTCACCACTACGGGCGAGGTACGGTAAAGTTCCCTATTAGGAAACTCATCTTCATCCTTATAAGTCACAAACAGTCCCAGATTATTGACCACTTCACGGGCAAGAGACTTTGATTTCAGCACCTCGATTTCATTGTCTACATTGTTCGACGAGGAAACGAAGCCGTCCAGTCCCATCTTTTCCAGTTCGGAGGACATGCTCGCACCACCGCCCTTCTTATCATCCTTGATTAAGACTGTGGCAGTTATATCATAGACAGGAGTGGCCAAACGCAGGTAGCCCCATGCGCAGGCGATACAGATTATTACAGAAACCACAAACCAAGGCCAATGGATCAGGTAACGGAAAAGGATTTCCTGAATATCCACCTGCTCTTCCGGTTGCTCACCCCGGTTCTCTCTTTTTTCCCCAATCATATCTATATTACTATTTGAAAATTGTTACTAATAAACTTGCCAATGATACCAGAATAGAAGTAGCGGAGAACCACAAGCTGGTACTGTTACCTATATCGGAGTTACGAGCTTTTGCTTTATTAGGAGTCACATAGACTATATCATTCTGCTGTAACCAATAATAAGGAGAAAGAATTGTCTCCGCCTTGTTTAAATCCAATGTCACAATTTCCTGTTTGCCATCAGCACCTTCACGAATCAGTTTTACATTGTCACGAACTCCCCAGACCGTCATGTCACCGGCCATGGCAAGAGCTTCCAACAAGTTGACTTTCTCATTGTTGATAGTAAATGTACCTGGACGGGCAACCTCACCTAATACAGAAATTTTATAGTTTACCATACGGACAGTAACTATCGGAGTCTCCTTTATGTAAGGTTTCAGTTTGTCTATTATCAGTTGTTCAGCTTCTCTTTTCGTCAGTCCACCTATTTTTAATTCACCCAGAACAGGAAAATTGATCTTGCCTTCATTATCTACCAGATAAGGTTGTAAAACAGGCTGGGTAGTCAATTGGGTGCTGGCAGTAGCCACATTGGCAGGAGTTGCCACCGTCAAGTTAAACGGAACTGCAAGTTCCGGACTAGTACATGACACTATGATAGTAAGTAAATCTTTAGGCATTATCTTGGCATCATATAAATTTTCCTGTTGATTGGTGTCCTTTACAACTCCCGCATCCTGCAAATAAGGTACTTTCTTATAAGACTGACAGGAAGCAAGCAGAAATGCCGCTATCAGGCAAGAAAACAGACTTTCATACAAGCTTCGTACATTCAAATGCGTGCGCAATGATTTATTCATATTAAATGATAATTTATTTATAGAATCTTTTGTTGATTATTTCCTATTTATTCTTTATCCAGTACTTCAAATCGCGGAGAATTTTTTGATTTGAACTCCGGAACTATTTTCTTCATCAACCGCACGGTATCCATGATCTTTACCGCACGCGACAACCTTTCAAACTCTGCATAAGTATCAAGAATATCAGTATATTCATACCGACGAACTTTGGCGATCATGATTTTCTTATTCTCTGTTGGGATCGTATTTTCTTTATCGCTCAAGACCTCTTCATAAAGCTTCTCACCCGGACGTAATCCCGTGAATTCTATTTTGATGTCTTCACCCGGACGATAGCCAGCCAATTCGATCATACGAGTCGCTAGATCAACGATCTTGACTGCTTTTCCCATCTCAAAAACAAAGATCTCATTGCCCTCACCCATTGTGGCGGCCTCCATTACCAAACGGCAAGCTTCGGGAATGGTCATGAAGAAACGAATAATATCGGGGTGAGTAACAGTCACCGGCCCACCATTCTCTATCTGTTCTTTAAAACGAGGAATGACAGAACCGTTACTACCCAATACATTACCAAAGCGGGTGGTGATAAATTTGGTATTACCTTTCACTTTTCCTTCACGGATAGCACATCCCAGACTCTGTACATAGATTTCTGCCAGACGTTTCGAGCATCCCATTACATTGGTCGGATTTACAGCTTTATCCGTAGACACCATAATCATCTTTTCAGCACCATATTCCACAGCCATATCAGCCACCTGACGAGAACCGGTCACATTGACAAGTACAGCCTCACAAGGATTTTCTTCCATCAATGGTACATGTTTATAAGCGGCGGCATGAAAGACGATTTGAGGATGATACAATTCGAATACCATACGAACGCGTTCCTTCACACGCACATCACCAATCACCGGAACAAAATCTATATTTGGATATTTTTTCTCAAACTCAAGACGGACATTATGCAAAGGTGTTTCTGCAGAGTCGAACATGATAAGTTTCTGAATTCCCATCTGCACTAATTGACGGCAAAGTTCACTACCAATACTGCCTGCCGCACCAGTCACCAACACCACTTTTCCCCTGAATTCTTCTGCAACCTGACGAAGGTTGATATTAATTTCGGCACGACCCAACAAATCCTCAATCTTAATAGGACGTACCCACTGATGAAAGTTTCCATCAGAATCCGCTTCACTGATAGTAGGAGCTATCAATGTTTTAAGTTCATTGTTTTTACAATATTCCAGAAGGCGTTTTTCTTCCAGACGGGTATCTTCATAACGGGCAAACAGAATCCCCTTAATTCCGCGCTTCCGCATGATATAATCAACATCCGATTCATTTTCAAAGTAATAAACGGGAAGATCTGCCAATCGGCGTCGGCTGTTATTTTTACCATATACATAAAAACCGGCTACTTTATAATGTGCACTATCCCTAAGACGTAACTTCAAGGCTACACTCTCTTCATTAGTACCATAAATAAGAATACGTGTGTTCTTTTTATTCACCCAATCCAATAAAAAATCATAGACGATTATCAATGATACACGAAAGGTCGTCAAGATCACTAAAGTCAATAAACCATCAAATAGAAGATAGGATATTTTATAATTATATGGCAATTGGGTCTCATATATAACTCCAAAAGAAATAATGACCAAACAGGCTATTTTAAATAAAACGGCACACATGATACGCCAAAGTTCACGTGCCTGTGAGAAACGAATTGTATTACGATAAGTATGGAATAATAAAGAGCCCGCAACACTTGCCACCAAAGAAACGCAAGCAAATTTACAGAGTATCCAGTCGGTCAGTGGAACACGCGCCATATAATGAATTACCACATAGGCGACCAACGAACATAATACAGAAATTGCCGTGTCAATACCTAAAATAACCCAATAACTGAAATAATTTTTGCGGACATATTGCACTATGTCCTTCAATGTTTTTTCCATTATAGTATAAATGAATAAAATAATATTTCGAAATTTGATTTATCTGATTGATTATGATCAGTACAAGGACTATGACTACGATTTCCATGTTGGTGTAGCCCAACAAAGAATCCCTTCATCTTTCGATACGTACATACATTTCTACACTATATCTTTTGTAAAGATATAATTCATAATACTTTATGGATTTTTATTTTTAAGAGAGGTCATCGATAAATATATCCACTGTTTGGTTACCGATGTCAGATAGACTGCCTGCTATTTTACAGACTTTCATTACATTTTTGCAGTAAAATCCCCATACCCCTATAAAATAGATTGATTACTCAATCACGTAAATCCCCATTTTCAGATACCGGCTCTACACACCCAGCCGGTATATCTACACATGCACACCCTAACATTGTCAATCGAACAGCAACTTTCGATTTCCCATTCACATGTACTAATTCCCCTTCCAATCCTGCCAATGGTCCCTTGATTACCCGTATTTTCTCTCCCGGAGCCAATGGCGATGTACTCATGCTAATCGTCTCATCCGAGTAATCGAGCATAAACTTAAATCGCAACATTTGTTGATCAGGAATAACAGCCGGAGTACTCTCCCCACGTAATACCATGTAACGGCTGATAGAAGATAAAGTCAGGACTTCTTTTTGTTCTTGCAGATCAACGTGAACGAAAATCATCATCGGGATGACTACGCGCTCGATCTTTTTGCGGCGGTCGCTCCATTGATGGACTTCTTGTTGAATTGGAAGGAAATTTTCGATCCCCATTTTCGTAAGCCGCTCACCCGTTTTTTTCTCGTGACAAATACGTACGATTGCCACCAACCAACGTTTTGAGCGCGCTACGCTGCTGCCAATCACATCTGTTGGCAGAAGATTTCGATCGTCATTTTTCTTAATGATCATGTATTTTTACCCCTCATTTTTCCATTACCCCTTAGGCAATGGATTGAATTCGGTGACAAAGATAGATAAAATTATAAATAGTAAACAAGAAAAAACGCTTTTTTTTTTACACACAAATAGAAATATACAGTTAAGACTATCTTGGACGTGAAAAATCCGCTATCACATTGGTTCTATTTTACCACCCATATTTTATACAACATCCCTAAACAAATCAGGCGCAGAATTTCCGCGCCTGATCTCTATTTCTTACTTACCACTTATAATTGATACCGAAGCTAAGCAATTCTTTCAACTGGAAGAAGCTGTCTCCTTCAGTCGGTTTCGAGCTGTCGTCAAAACGGGTATGTATATAGAGCTTAGTAGAAAGATAACGGTTCAAAACGAAGTTGAATGTGTTTTCCCATTCTACACGTGCCCAATGGTAGTTGGTCAGGTAATTGAGACGAGACTCTAAAGTTACTGCAGAAATGATGGTCCAGTTGAATGTCGATTGCAACTGGGAACCGAAGTCATTTTTAGAGCATTTTCCTTTGTCTAAGCCAAACTTAGTTTCATTCACTTCAGAATCACCTA